>MDTD01127261.1_pt1 | contig 114699 bp, 77 predicted proteins | sample 811221 | NCBI WGS metagenome assembly MDTD01 (sample SAMN05326646, study PRJNA326480) | marine metagenome | isolation source: seawater | place: Pacific Ocean: South West | collected 2011 | reverse complement strand
GGATGACGACGAAGACGAGGGCGTTCGCGCGAAGAGTGGGAAGAAAACGAGCGGAAGCGATCGCACGGAAAAGTTCTTTAAAGATCCAGGCATGTTCAGTCTGGAAGACATGGAAAATTTCATGGATCAAGGCGACGAAGAGGAGGAGGAGCGTCGGAGAATGAACGAGCGGGACGGCGACGACGACTCGGAAGACGACGAGGGCGATATCTATGGCAAGATGAGCGACAGTGACGATGATCTCGACGACGATGAAGATTCCGAGGAGGGAGATGACCTCGACGACGCGTTGGCGTACACGGCGAAGCTCGCGGGGGTGAGCGTGACGACGTCTCGGAAAAAGAAGACGAAGGCGAAGGGAAAAAAGGCTCAGGATCTCATGTTTGAAGACTTTTTCGGTAAACACAAGGGTAAACCCATCGGTGGCACCAAGGGTGGTAAACTCGGGGCGTCCAACGACGCGGAATTGGCGGAACTGAGCGATGAAGAAGAGGACATGTTCAACGCCCTCGAGGGCGAAGAAGACGCCGACGAGGATGAGGACGACGTGGACGGGGAATTGGAGACTGGCATTTCCGGAAACCGCGGTCTCGAAAACCACGATCAAGACGACGACGAGTACGATGAACACGAGGACGAAGAGGACGCCGAGCCGTGGGGCGCCGATCACGGCGACGAAGAGCTCGACGCGTTGGACAAAAAGCTCGACGCCGAGTTGGACGCCGAGATTGCTCGCGCCGAGGACGACGCCGAGGACGTTGACGAGGACGAGGACGATGGCGACGCCGCCAACCGACCGAAATCCGCGTTTCAGCGTCAACAAGAGGCTCTCGCGCGTCAAATGGACAAGCTCGAGGCGGCAGCCATCGGTGAAAAGTCGTGGTTACTCAAGGGCGAGGCGGGCGCGAAGGAACGTCCGATGAATAGCGCCTTGGAGACAGATCTCGAGTTTGAACACGTCATGGCTCCCGCACCCGTGATTAGCGCGGAGATCACCCAAAAGCTCGAAGACATCATCAAGCAACGCATCATCGAGGGTCGATTCGACGACGTCGAACGCGTCGAACCCGTCGAGGAACGCGAGCGAAAAGAGTTGCCGCAGCTCGACGACACAAAGTCGACGAAGGGTCTCGGCGATATTTACGCCGACGAGTACATGAAACAAAAGACTGGCGTCGCGCTGGGCGAAAAGGAAGATCCAACGGTGGCGGAGGTCAAGAAGCTTTGGGCCATGCTTTCGTATCGTTTGGACGCATTGTCGCGAACCGGAGTCGTGGAGGAAGTAAAGGACATCGAGGCGCGCGTCGAAGACGAATTAGCCATTCGCGCGCGCGGAAACTACATCCCGAATTCAGTCAAGGACGAGGATCGCCTCGCGCCGGAAGAGGTGTTCGTCGGCGGTGGTGGGAAAGGCGGGCAGCGAGGGTCGGCGGCGGGCAACGTCAAGGCGGACGACGAGCTCACCAAGGAGGAACGCAAGGCGGCGCGCGCCAAGCGCAAACGCAAATCGAAAGCCGTTCGCGAGGAAAAGGATCGCGTCAAGTCGAAGCGCGAACGCGAACGCGAGGCGCAGCACAAGGCGGAAGAGGAGGCTGGCTTCGTGCGCAAGGCTCCCAAGGTGGCCATGCTCGCCGTCGGTTCGGCGGCTGGAAAATCCAAATCCGACTTTTCCAAATCGAGCAAAGTCTTCGGCATGCTCCAAGACGCGAAGGAGGCCGACGCCGCGAGAGGCGGGCCCGCGAAAAAGAGCAAATCTGATTCGACGACGAACAAATCATCTCTCAAACTCTAGACGACGTAGCGTCCAACCATGTAGTAGCACGTACAGAAAGACACCATCGCCGAGACGCGACGCCGAGACGCCGAGACGCCGAGACCGCGCGCCGCCCGAGACCGACACCACCGCACTCGCGCGCGCGTCTCGCGCCCGCATCCATGTCGCGCGCGCTCGAACGCGCCCTTCTCGCGCGAGATCCGTCGAGACGGCTTCCGTGGGGGGGCATCGCGATCGCCAAGGCTGTGCGCTGCGTCTACGCCAACAGGGCACCCTCGGTATCCTCGGTGGAGCGACGCGCCACCCCGCTCCAGGCGTGCCTGGAACGAGAGGAAGACATCGAGGGATTCGTCGAGGAAGACGCCGATTTCGAATCGACGTTGGTTCGCGAGGCGTACAAGCACGGAATCGTGGTGAATTCGAAGAAATTCGGCGAGTACGTACGCGCCGAAGACGCCGAATATCTGGAGCGCCGTCCGAGCTTCGCGTCTCCGTTTCTCTTGCCGTCGTCACGGTTTATCCTGTATTGGAACGTGCTCGTGGTGAGCGTGTCTTTAGTGTTGTGCGTGTTGGAACCCTTTGTGATCGCGTTTGATTATCCCATGCGGTTGAGGGGGGCCGGATTAGAAGCCGCCGCGGTGACCGAGTTCATCGCCGGTACCATCTTGTTCGCGGACACGTTCGTTTCGATCGTCGAAGCTAAAGTGATCATATGTCGGTCGACGGGTCGTCGACGGTTGATAAAAACTCGACGACTCGTGCGTCAGCTGTACTTCATGGACGGAGACTTTAATCTCGACCTGCTCGTAGGAATTCCGTTCGTCGTCCAGCTGTTGGTTAGCGTCAAAGGGGAGTCCTCGCCGGTGGAGCGTCTGACGAGACTGCTGCGCTTACTAAGAGTCTTCAGATTGGTAGGAATGAGGTTAACGACTCCAGAGATCCTGTTCATCAAGATTTTCCGGATGACTCCGACGATTGTCTTCTTTTCTCAAACGGTTGTGGCATTTGTGCTTTTAATCAATTTCGCGGCGTGCTTGTTGATCTACGTCGCGATCCAAGAAGGCCGTGAAGACAGTTGGCTGACGCAATTGGGACTCGAAGAGAGTAGTCATTCACAGATATACGTCGCCGGTATATACTTCGCGACGGCGATAGTGACGACCGTGGGCTTCGGCGATGTCTCGGCGTCGAGAAATCGCTTGGAGCGCGCCATCGTGTCCGTGTTGATGTTCATCGGGGCCTGCTTCTTCGCATTTCTCGTCGGATCGTTCGCCTCGTCGATTCAATATTTTAGTCGACAGTCGACGCGGAAGCGAAAGTACAGACAACGATTGACACGCGTGCACGCATTTCTAGACAGAGAACAAATTAGCCAACGCCTACGGTGTCACGTGATGTCGTACACGAGCGAGGTTGAGCCGAGGCGAGCGGTGCTAATGGAGAACGTCGAAATCATGCAATCACTGCCGACGGATTTGTTCGAAGCCGTTGCGTACGAAATGCTCGCGCCGAGGTTTCAGAGCATCTTCGGTAACGTGTCTGCAGAACTGTGCGCCGATTTAATCGCTGAGTTCGATCTTGTATGTTTGGATCCAGGCGTCGTGATCCAAGACGAATTCTTTTACGTCGTCCGAGAAGGCGTGGTCGTCGTCCTAGACGTGGACGAGTGTAGGATCAGCGCCGTGCTCACCGGAGCGACGGATGTGCATCTGACATACTTCGGACTGGACACCGTTCGCGCAAGTGGCGAGAGAAAACATCATCAATCTTCTACTCTCACCGTCTGTGAACTGTGGCGCACGCGGAGTCTGAAGAGAATGCTGACAGACAACCCGCACCTTATTCGGGCCTTAATAGATAAAATAAGAGCCGTCGAGGACGATACGTTCGAAGATTTGCTAGAGTATCGCGTGCAAACTCTGAGCTCGCTCCAACATGAAGTCGAGAGGCACGCGTGAACACCTCAGACATCGATGCGCAGCGTTCGAGCGCAGGCGCGCGCCGGTTGCGCGCGCGATCGGATCGTCTCTCGATCGACGAACGAAGTGCGTCGTCACGCGAATCGATCGGCGACGACTCAAAGGATGATGAGGCGAGTTGCTTTCGCGGGCCCGCGTACGTGGGACGGTTCCACGCCGCCGGTCATCGTGAGTAACGTCCCTGGCACGTGGGCGTTTGATACCGTCAACAGGCGTCTTCGTGAGGACATCTTGGGGCGCGTGTTTAGAGATAACGAGAGCGTCCTGACGCCCGGAAGCGACGCGGAGCGAAAACTTCGCTCTCTCGAAGCCGAGCTTTCTACCGCCGGCACGAGCGTGATTCAGCACATTGCGGATGATCACGGGCCCGACTTGGACACTTGGCGTGACATTTTGACGCCCTGGATCGGAACGACGTGGTTGGATGCGCCTTGGTTGCTGACGGAGTTTTACTTCTATCGCCGCATCCTCGAGGCTATTGGGTATTTCGATGAGGACTCTCCGTTGTTCAATTACGATCCTTTCAGAACGGATAAAATGAACGGTCTGAAATCTGGAGCGATGGCCGCGGCGTCATTGGCGAAGAAGGTGAACGCATTAGCGAAAAAGTCGAGCGCGAGCGCGGAGGAGCTCCGACTTTTTATCATGGTGGCGCTTTGGGGCAACAGAATGGATTTGTCGATTTGGCCCGAGTCTGGGTCGTCTGACGACGGAGCAAACCGAGCGAACGAAGCGTTTGCGGAGGCTTTACAAGCTGGAGAAGAGTATCTGTTGTGGGATGATAGCGAAAAGGTGGCGAGCGCACTCAAGGTGGGCATGAACGATGTTTCGATTGTCGTGGACAACGCTGGCTTCGAGCTCACATGCGATCTTGCGCTCGCAGACGCCATGATCATCAGTGGGTCGGTAAAGCGTGTGTTGTTGCGCGTGAAAGCGCATCCAGTATTTGTTTCCGACGCCATGGACAAGGATTGCAGAGATACCATCGATGCGATGATTTCGAGCGACGACGCCGACATTTCGCAAATGGGAAGAAGATGGGCTTCGCATTTATCCTCTGGTGCGTGGGTGATTGCGCCAGATTTCGCGTGGTGCCAACCGCAAGCATTTTGGGCGTTGCCCCAAAACGCGCAAGACGAGTTTAAGACGTCGGATCTCGTCATCATCAAGGGCGATTGCAACTACCGTCGCTTGCTCAACGACTGTTTGTTCGACTTGAGCACGCCGTTCGAGGACGTCTCCGCGTATTTTCCCGCTCCAATCCTCGCCCTTCGCACCCTGAAAGCTGAGCTCGGATGCGGTATCCCTCCCGAACGCCGGGCGATGGCTGAGCGAGACCACAGAGGCGACTGGATGGTCTCCGGACGTTACGGCGTCGTCCAGTTTAACGAGAACCCGGACCGACAACACTACGTCGCGTCTCAGATATACGCGTGCGACACGTTCGCCGGACGCGACTCGACCGAACGAGAGCGTTTGTCGCTGAGCAAGGTTCTCGTCGCTCTGGCGAACGCGAGCAAAGAGCTCGCCGGTGAACTGGCGACCGCCCCGCTGCGCGCCTCGGCGCTTCTCGGTTCGACGGCGGGGAAAAACAACTCTGGCGACGAGCAACAGAAACTCGACATCGTCGCTAACGACATCTTTAAGCGGCACCTCGCGAAATGTGGTGGCGTGCGGTATTTCGCGAGCGAAGAGGAAGACGTCCCCTGTCAGCTCAACGACGGCGGAGAATACATCGTGTGCATCGATCCGCTTGACGGTTCGCGCAACATCGCGTGCAACGTCCCCGTCGGAAGTATTTTCGGCGTCTATCGAGTCATCGAAGGCGCCCCGCTCGATTCTGCGTTACAGCCCGGACGTGAACAAGTCGCCGCGGGATACGCGCACTACTCGGGCGCGACGACGCTCGTCCTCGCGTGCGGCGACTCTGGTCCCGCCGTCGAGTACACCCTCGTCGACGGCGAGTTTCGCGTCGCGAACGAGGACATGCGGTGTCCGTCTCGCGGGCAGATTTACTCCCTGAACGACGCGCGTTTCGACGACTGGCCCGAGGGATTGCGCTCGTACATCACCGACGTGCGAAACGGTCGCGGGGAGAGCGAAAAGTCGTACAGCGCGCGCTACATCTGCTCGCTCGTCGGCGACGCCCACCGCACCTTCATCCACGGTGGATGGGCGGGGAATCCTCGTCCGCACTTACGCGTCGTCTTCGAAGCTGCGCCACTCGCCTTCGTCGCGCGCGCGTGCGGTGCCTCCGCCACGGACGGCGTGAACGACGTCCTCGCGAAGACGCCCGCGTCTCTGCACGAACGCGCGCCCTTCTTCGTCGGTTCGAGCGAAGATGTCGCCGAGCTCGTCTCGCGCGGCGACGTCCAACAAGACGCGTCCAAGACGTACTCCGTCTGATTGATTCATTGATTGATTTTGTACACTACGTTAGACATTCAGCTACTCTCTACTCTCTACTCTATCCGCCTACGCTCCTACTCTCACCGCCTCGTAACGCGCGCGAACGTGCGCGCTCGCGAACGCGCGACAACACACGTCTCCACCGTCATCGTCCGACGCGCGACCCATCGGCGCCTCGCGCGTGAACCCACACCTCTCGACGTACCAATCCACCAATCCTGGCTCGCACCACACCGTCACGACGTCCGCGCCCATCTCTTTGAACGCGAACGCCTTCGCGCGTCTCGCCGTCTCCTCGCCGAACCCGTTCCCTCTGCTCGACGGCGCCACGACGAGGGAGTGCAAAAGGACATTTCTCGCCTCCGGCACGTCTCGAATCGCGCACGACTCGCGCACGCATGCGCACGCCACCGCGCGCGCGCCGTCTCCGTCGTCGTCGTCGATTGTGAGAATCAACCGCTCGACGCGACGTTTGAGCTCGCGCTCATCCGACGACTTGATCCCGAGAAATCCCGCGGATTCGCCCGAGCGATCGGGCCATTCGTCCACCACCATGCGCGCACACGTTTTCCGCGCGCACGCGTCGCACTCGCGCGCGCGAGTGAGCGCGAGCGCGCTCGATGGCATGCGCGTCAGACACTGACGGGAGACATGGGAACGAAACCGCGGTTGAACGTCAACGTCGGCATCCTCGGGCACATCGACAGCGGGAAGACGTCGCTCGCGCGCGCCATCTCCACCGCGTTTAGCACGGCGTCGCTCGATAAAGCGCCGCAGAGCGCGTCGAGAGGCATCACGCTCGACCTGGGCTTTTCATCCTTTCTGGCTGATTTCCCCGATGACGTCGACGAGGAGACGCGCGCGACGTACGACGGCGCGCAGTTCACGCTCGTGGACTGCCCCGGACACGCCTCGCTCATCAAAACGGTCCTGGGCGGGGCGAGCATCATCGACATGATGATTCTCGTGGTGGACGCGAACAAAGGGGTGCAGACGCAGACGGCGGAGTGTTTGGTCGTCGGCGAGATCACGACGGATCGATTGCTCGTCGCGCTGAACAAAGTGGACACGTTCGAGGAGAAGACGCGCGAGGAAAAGGTGGGGAAGATTCAGACGAAATTGGCGAACGTGTTCAATAAGACAAAGTTTAAGGGATGCGCGATGTTACCGGTGAGCGCGAGACCGGGCGGGGCGGATTCGCAGGCGTTGGACGCCGGTGGACCGCCGCCGATCGGCGTGGACGCACTCAAGACGAAACTCTTGGAGCTGATTCCCGAGGTGAAGCGGAAGCGCGAGCGCGGTGGGGCGTTTTTGTTCGCCGTCGATCACTGTTTCCCGGTGAAGGGACAAGGGACGGTGCTCACGGGGACGACGCTGCGAGGAGGAATCAAGGTTGGGGATACGATAGAGATACCGCACTTGAAGCTCGAAAAGAAGATTAAATCGTTGCAAATGTTCAAGAATCCCGTGGAATCGTGCGCGAGAGGCGATCGGTTGGGGATGTGCGTCGCCGGTCTCGATGCGAAAGTGCTTGAACGCGGTTTTATCTGCGAACCGGGTTCGGTGCCGACTTTCAACGCGGCGGTGGTGAGCGCGAGCAAGATTCGGTTTTTTAAGAGCGCCGTCAAGTGTGGATCCAAGTTTCACGTGACGATCGGTCACACGACGGTGATGGCAACCGTGCACTTTTTCGGGGACGTGCCGAAAGATGGGACGGACGCGCTCGTCGAGGCGCTGGAAAAAGTGTGCCTGGCGGACGGCGCGTTCGACTCGTCCAAGGAATACAAGTATTGCGAAGAGCTTCTTACCGAAGCCGAAGCGCGGACGATCGCGGAAGAGGCCGGTGACTTGGACGTGAGCGACGCGCCGGCGTTCGCCCGGTACGCGCTCTTGGAGTTTGGGCAACCGATCACCGTGCCGACGGATGAATTGTACATCGCGTCTCGATTCGACGCCGACATTCATCAGAACACGTGCCGTCTCGCGTTCCACGGTAAATTACTCCATCACATCAACCTGGAAAAAACGCCGGATGCGATCAGCTCGCTGCGCGTGTTCAAGATGAAATCGCGCGAAGGTTCTATCGAACGCGTTCAAGACGAGCGCACCGTCATCGGCAAAGGCATGTTTAAGAAGGAGTCTGATTTAACCGCCTTCGTCGGCATGCGCGTGTGGACGCCGAAGAACGAGCGCGGTGTCATCGAGGGTGGGTTTGGTAAGAGCGGTAAATTCAAGGTGCATTTCCCGGACGGAACGAAGAGCGAAGCTAACGATAAACTCGCCTTGAGATTTAAGAAGTACGTGTTCGAGCACGACGCTCAGGCAAAAAAGATGCAGCAGACGGGTCTTTAAGACGCCGATTCATATAGCAGCGTAGGGACGTAACAATATCAACTTAGACGTCTTAGTATTCATTACCGACACTATCTATTGAGGGATGGTAAGCTTCTTCTCGAGCGCGCCCACTAAATTTCCAACGCGCGAGCCGAACGTCTCGTTCGTCGACGACGGCGCGTCATTCTTTCTCGCGACTTTGCGAAGATACGAGTTAATACTCTTGCGCGAATTGATCAAGTCCGACAACAAATCGGCGAAAGTTTGTCTCGTTTCGCGTTCCGCGTTTACGAGTTCTTGCTCCGCCTCAGCCATCGCGGACGCGTCCGCGGCTTCCGAATGCGACTCATCGTCGCCCAGAATCATCAATTGCGTCTCCGCGAGTAAAACCGCCAATCTATTGTCGCTCACGGCGAGAAGTTCGTTCGGATCTCCGGACGCGTGCCCGTGCGGACTCCCCGTCTCGATGGAGAGTAACTTTTCGTACGTGCACTCTTGAACGCGTCCGCGGAGCACGTTCACCTCGTGCATCACGTCTCGAAGAGTCGCCACGCGATCCTCCGCGGATATGATGTTCGCCTGTTCGTTCGTGTCCAACCGGGCCTCCTCGACCTGACGTCGCAACGCACGAATCTCTTTGCTCAACACCTTCTTTTCCTTGAGCGTCGACGCCTCTAAATCTGTAAATTTGGTCTCGGCGGCGGCGGCGGCGGCGCGCGCATCCTTGAGACACTCGCGCGTCGTCGCGAGCTCGTCGTTCAACGATTCGATCTCTCTACGCGCCTCCGTCAACACCGTCGCGTCCGCGTCGCGCGCCGCGCGAGTCTCTCGCGACTCGTACGGGCTCGCCGCGCTCTCCGGCGACGAGTCCTCCGCCAACCGTCGCACCACCACCTCCGCGTCGTCCAACCGTCGAACCTTGGTCGATTCGGGCGTCATCGCGATCACACTCCCGTCAACTCTCGCCTCCACCGCTCCCTCGCCTCCCTCCACCGTCTCTCTCGCCGCGTCCTTCGCTCGTCGCAACGACCGTTCCGCCGCTCCCAACCGCACGAACCGACTCAACGCGTCGCTCTTCGCGCACGCCTCGTTCGCGAGCAAACTCCACAACCAGCTCTCCAACCGTCGTCTGCGCTCCTCGATCTTCCCCTCGTCCGCGTTCACGCGTCCGAACCGAAACCTCGGCGGCGCGTCCGGCGCCGCGCCTCGACCGCACTCGGCGTCCAAATCCTCCTTGAGCGCCACGAACTCGCGGTACCGCCGTCTCGTGACGCGCTCGACCGCGATCGCGCGCGCCGACGCCGACGCGGAGGCATCGTCACCCCGTCCCACTCGCGCGGCCGTCGCGTTCGCGCGCACCGCGCACGCGACGTCGTAATAGACGCACTCGGCGTTCGGTCGCGTCGGGTCCGGTCGACGCGTCGCGCGCGGAATCGTCAACCAAAACTCGGTCGGCGCCTCCGGTCGCTCGCGAGAGCGCGCGTCGCCGTCGTCGGCGCCTCGCCGCGTCATCTCGCTCGCTCGAGCGCGCGCGCGCCGGTCGATCGATCGGCCGCGCGTCGATGTGCCGATGATCGACGGTTACGCGTCATTCGTCGCTTCGCGACGCGCACGACCGACGCGACCGACGCGACCGACGCGCGATGGCATCGATGACGGTCGCGGCCGCGTTCTCGCGCGCGTTCGCGCCCCGACGACGCGCGTCCGCGCGCGCGAGGTGCCGGTTCGCGCGGCCGCGCGCGGTCGCGTCATCATCATTCGAAGATTTCCGCGACGACGACGCGCGGTCGCACGGCGAGTGGGGGGCCGACGGCATCGCGCAGAACTCCTCGTCGATGGCGGCCATGCGACAGGCGTGGGAGGCGGACGCGCTCGACGCGTGGCGCAGACACGGGACGATGAACGAGACGCGGGCCCAGCGATTGTTAAATCTCGGCTCGCGACATCGACGCGACGCGCTCGGCGAGGTGTACAGAGATCCGGACGCGATCGAGGCGATGTGCGCGACGATTGAACGATTTTTACCCGGTGTTCGAGCCGGGGAGGTGTTTCATAAGTGTCCCGAGTGTGCGGTGACGTGCGCAGACGCGGCGGCGACGCAACGGGCGTTGGTGCTCGTTCGGGAATCGATGCCGGTTCCGGCGGTGGACGTGCGGCGAGTGGTGGAGCGAGCGCCGAGAGTGTTGATCATGACGCCCGCTGAGGGTAGAAATGCGTGTGAGGTGACGAAGGCGTTGGCAGAGGCGTTGGGGGTGGAGTTGGACGACGAGAGCGTGCGAGACATTTTGGAGAGCGCGGCGGAGGTGCTGTTTGAGGAACCGGCGACGATTCGGAACGCGGTGCGCGAGATGGAGCCGTTGAATCGATCGCATCCGACGTTGGCGAGTTTTGTCGCGGAACACGCCGAGGCGTTGGTGGCGCCGGGTATACGTGCGTCGCTCGCGCAGACGCTCGCCATGCGGAAATCGTACCGCGCGCCACCGCGGTGAATCCACATCACCCGCGGTGATTCTAAATGCGAAACGGAGCGCGAGCGTCGTGTAGACTTTTGGAAAAATTTGCTGTAAAATTGTACTGTAGAGAGACGCTAAGAAATCGTCACGAATCACGCCACAGACGTCATCGAGCGCATCTGGTTTCGACGAGTGATGCACGCTTGTTTCATGCGCGGATTGAGGCACGTGTTGCAGTATCCGCATCGCAGCCTTCCGGGAACCGGAGCGAAGAGGGCGTGACGTTTTCTGGGAGACCCGTCCGTCTTGGTCGGCGACGTTTTTCGCTTGGTCCCTATCGGCGATGGAAGGTAGAAGTGCTTGCGGCCCTTGAAGAGACTTTCAAACTGCGAGAGAAGTCTGTGTTCCACCGAATCTTTCGGCGCGTTGGCTATCAACTCGGCGATGCGAGGATTTCGCGTCACCAGGCTCTGCATCGCGGACACGGGCGACAGCACTTGCTTGACCGGGCGCTGAGGACCGCGTCTGATGAATGGATCGGGCTCGGGCTCGAGCGGCTTCTCGATCGGTTGAGGAAAGAAAGGACACAACCACGTCGGCAGAGGTCCCGGTCGTTTCGTCGCTCTGTGCCACGAGCGCACGCAAATGCGCTGCGTGGCGAACGCCGCCGTGACTTGCGCGCGACACATACCTCTGGAGATGCTGACGATGGACATGCCGACGAGAACTCGAATCCGTTTGCACTTTTGCAGGTCTCCTTTTGAGACGTCCAAGGGCGTCTTCGATGACGTTTCGTCGAGGAACATCTCGTTCACCTGGAAGTACGTTCCATGCAGCGGAAACTTTTTATTCATGGCCGAGTTGCACGGAATCAGAACGGCAACCTTGATGGTTTCACTGCGAACATCATCGAGCGTTTGTAAATCGGAGTCGATCGGAACCATGATACAACCCTCTGCACGATGCGTCCCGCCGAGCGCCTGAACAAGATCGTCGAGGAGCATCTCCGGCGGCACCAACCAACCGACCCTCTCTGCGCGTATTTTACTCGCTTTGACGACGTTTCCGCTGAGTTCCATACCGGTCATTTCCTCCATAGGGATTTCCTGGTCCACGCTCGATAAGCGAATCATGTCTTCGAGCTCGTCATCGATACTCTTCGCTAAAGTGTTTTTGCTCGAAATGTTCAATGCGACTCTACGCGCCGTGGTAATGTAGTTGAAAGCCGTCGCCGCGTTCGGATGCGAGTTCTTATCGGGGTGCACCAATCTAGACAGACGAACGTACGCCATCTGAATGTCTTCTCGAGACGTGGTTTCGCCGAGAAGAAGCACGTTCGTCGCGAGTTTTCCCGCCGGTCGGCCCTTCTTATCCCACGTTTTGCCGGCGGTGACGATGGCGCGTAACACGTGCGTCGACTCGTTCTTACCGACGTTTTGGTGCACGGTCGACGAATGCGGTGCACTCTTGCCGGTGTCCTCGATGTCGACCGGTTGCTTCGCGTGCGCCGTCGTCGGTGGTTGTAAAGAAGCCAACCCCGAGTGACCGTCCGGTCGATCGACGCATTTTCCTCCCTGCATGGCGTATTCGCACACGTCGCGAAGTGGACACGCACCGCAATTCGGCATTAGCTTTGCACAGAATACTTTTCCGAGCGTGATCATGTGATAATGCAGTTCATACAACACTTCCACGTCGAAAGAGTTCAATCGTTCTCGCAAAAAGGTGTAGACGGCGGGCTCGGGCGCGTATTGCGCGAGTTCTTCGAGCGCGGTTTCGCTCTCTAACGGTACCCAACCCAGTCGCGCCATGATTCGTCCGACGTTCACGTCGACGGGAAAGTCGGTGCGGTGCAAAGCGAGCAGTAAGACGCATGACGTCGTCTTGACGCCCATACCATCGAGCGCGAGAAGATACTCGCGCGCTTCCATCGTCGGCGTTTTGCGCAAAAATTCCAGCGAGAGGTACCCGCGTTGCACCATGACGCGTTTCAGAATGGTTTTAATTCTGCGCGCGAGCATCCAGTGCATTCCACGGCACCGTATGCACTTGACTATCTCGACCAAAGGTGCTTCCAATACGGCGTACCAGTCGACTTGATCGATCATCTGTTCGGATCGAGGCGGATCGGGACGCTTCAACACTTCCTTGATGATGCTCGCGGCATTCACCTTTTTCTTCTTTGGCTTCTTCTTCACAGCGGTATTCTTTATCGCCGCTTCGCGTTTCGGTCGAACGGGTGTGTCGAACGGGTCATTCTCCGGTGGCATCGGTAATTTTTCTGGCTTTCGCGGCGTTCGCGGTACGTCGCCCGTCGCGCATTCGTCGTTTGCGCAGAGTCTATCGAACATTTCACCGACGACGCGGTGCACGTACAGGCACGCGTCGTGTCGTTCGGCCGTCGCCGCGTTATAAGGAAACCGAGCTGCGAGATTCATGAACGCCGTGCTCGAGAGAACGTCGGTGACGTTTTGCGTGAGATTCGCTCCGATGACGCTATCGAGAATCGATCCCCCCCACTCGCCGCGATCGAGCGCGCGATTGCCCAAGGCTGAGCGAGCTCGTTTCAAGAACGCGCCGATCTTCGACGCCCACGACCGTCGTTCGTCTTCACCGTACACGATCATGTCTAAATTCTTACCGCGCCACACGCGCGCGCGTTGTTTCTTTTGCGTCGGCGACGCGCCGCCGCGCTCATAATGCAGCAGCCCGATCCACGCCGGATTGAACCACGGCGACGAAAACGTCTCCGTCGACGCCGCGTTCGATGAGGTCAGCGACGAAGACGCGTGTGACACTCCGCTGTAGATGCCGAGCACGAAGTGTTCGGGCGGTAAAACCTCGAGCGGAAGCGCTGGAAACCGTTCGAGCGCGAAGCCTCGATCGGCGTCGTTCGCCGCGCTCGGCGGCGGCGGCGATCTGAACGAAGCCGGGAAATCGTGCATCAGCGCCGTATCGATCGTATGATCTAAAGCCATCGCATCACACGCGTCGTCTTTGCGCGCGAACGTTCGTTCGTATTCCTCTTCATCAATCGCGAGAAGCTTCCAATCGCGCTCGACGCCCGTCCTCCATCCGTCGTCCACGCGTCCCGGAAATCGTTCCTCCAATCGACGCAGACTCGTCGCCACCCACGTCTCGATCGCCTCCATCGCGCGCGTGAACGGTCGCGCATTCGTCGAAAACTCTCTCTCGAACGTCAACTCTCTCTCGAACACCGCGGGCGAGATCTCCTTCGCGCGCACCATCCACTCGACAAACGCGTCCCTCGTCGTCTCGTCCCGCCGCGCCTCCTTCCCTCTCGTCTCCAGCTCGGGATGTTCGTCCAGAAACGCCTCCCTGGTCTCTCGCACCTCCCTCGTCATTCTCTCAAACCGTTCCCTCGTCGGTCTTCTCCTCGCGCTTCGCCTGGTATCCGTGCAGATGGTCACCTCGGCGCCGCTCAACCACCGCGACGTCACGCCGCGCGCGTCGCGCCACGCGCTCGACGTCACCGCGAGAGAACCCGAGCCTCGGCGTCCTCGCGGGCGCAGTCCGACGCGCCATCGCGGCGTTCGACCGCGCGGTCGTTTTCGTCGCGCGTTCGTCCGCGGTCGTCGCGTCGTCGTCGTCTTCGTCGCCGCCGATGCGCTTTTTCCGGGTCGCGCCGATGCGCTTTTTCTCGTCGTCTTTCCGGGAGTCTCGGCGCGCGCGTCGACGCGCGCGCGCGGTAACACGCGGGTGGGTGGCGTCAAGAGGTTGCTTCTCGTCCGCATCGCGCGCGCGGGCGGCGCGACGCCGTCGGTGGAGGCGCGCGCGGCGCCGATGGAGTGAGGTCGTTGGGAAGAATGTCGTAGGTTTGGACGCATTGGGTGGGTGTGTGGGTAAACAGTGAGGTGTCCTTTCGACGGCGCAGATATTTTCAGATATTTTTTATCCGTCGAGCGAGGCGGATCGAGCGTCGCGCGCTCGGGGCGAGGAGAGACTCGCGGAGGCGTGTGATGAGTGCTAGATGGTATTAATGCGGTGCACCGGAATCGCGCGGAGTTGGAGTTAGCGCTGGTCGTCGCGGACCCAGAAGAAGGTGCCGGGCTGGCCGAGCTCGTCCTTGAAGACGCTACCGATGAAACGAGAGGAGACGACGGACGGGCACGCGGCGGCGAGCGCGTCTTGAAGCGCGAGCGGGTCGCTCGGGACCTTTTCCAAATCGATCACCGTATACGCGACGCTGTCGCGGGAGGTGTTGATTTCTTGAAGAATGTTGCAGTCTTGCGTGCCCAGGAAGGTCGTGATCTCACCGAGGGCGCCGGATTCATTCTTGTTGACGATGCAGAGACGAGCGCCGGAGGAGTTCTGGTGCGGCGCGAGAATGGTCGTCGGGAAATTGACGGAGTTGCGGATCGTACCCGTTTCGAGGAAATCCATCAACGTCTCAGCCGCCATGGAGGCGGAGTTTTCTTCTGCTTCCTCCGTGGACGCGCCCAAGTGCGGGAGCACGAGGTGGCGCGGGTGGCCCATCAGATCCGGATCGGAGAAATCGGACACGTACTTACCGGTGAGCTTACCGGAGTCGTAACCCGCGCGCACGGCGGCACCGTCGATGATCTCACCGCGAGCAAAGTTCAACAGGTGCACGCCCGGCTTGCACTTCTTCAAAGCCTCGGCGTCGATCAAGTGGTGCGTGACACCCTTAATGTACGGGACGTGGATCGTGATGTAGTCCGCGACTTCGAGAAGTTGGTTCAAATCATCCGCGCGAGACATCTTGTCCCCCGGCAAACGCCACGCGGCTTCGACAGAGAGCACCGGATCGTAACCGACGACGTTCATACCGAGACCGAGCGCCGCGTTGACGACTCGGGAGCCGATCGCGCCCAAGCCGATGACACCGAGCGTTTTCCCCTCGATTTCCGTACCACCGAACATGGCCTTGTCCTTCTCGATGCGAACGCTGATCTTGGAGTAATCGTTGTTCTCCTCGACGTTGATGACGTTGTTGACGTGGTTGTTACCCTCGACGATGCCGCGGCTCGCCAAGAGCAACGAGCACACGACGAGTTCCTTGACCGCGTTCGCGTTCGCACCCGGCGTGTTGAACACCGGAATACCCATATCGCTCATCTCCTTGACTGGAATATTATTCGTACCGGCGCCGCATCGCACGATGCCGCGAACCGTCGGCGCGACTTCGCTCACTTGCAACTTGTGCGAGCGCAACATCATCGCCATCGGCGGTCCCTCGAGCGCGGCATCGTCACCACTCACGGAATATTTCCCCTTCGGAAACTTATCCAACCCAACCGGCGAGATGGCGTTGTACGTCTTCACGCTGAACGCGCTCCCGGCGCGATCGGCGCCGTCGCCGCCCGCCGCGCGCGCCGCCACCTCACGCGCCTTGGCCGTCTTCATCGTCTTCATCGCCTCCCCCGACGGCGCATCCCGCTCCAAACGACCACTCGCGCGCACCACCGCGCGCGCGCGTCGCGCCGTCGTCCCGCACGACGCTTTTCCTCGCATCATCGCGCGTCCATCGGCGGCGGTCGCCCGCGCGCTTTGAATTCGCATCGTCGTCATCATCTCTTCCACCGCGAGCTTCTACGAGCGAGGAACGCGCGAGAGCGACGCCGGAGTCGTTCTTCGATCGTCGCGTCGAGTCGTCGACGTGTGTCGCGCCCGACGCGCGCGGCGCGCGGCGCCGACCGAACGCGCGCGCAATTCAATGCTCGGGACAGCTCTGGTCACAAACGACGGGTCGTGACTCGTCGCGCGGGGGTCGATGGTTCTTAGGTTTTTGATTGGATGACGATTGTCGCGGCGCGTCGTGATTGGATGGGGAGACGCGGCGCGCCGGCGCGCGAGAGAGCGCGCGAGCGAGCGCGCGAAAAGTGCGAACGGTGCGTCGCTCGAGGGGAACGTGGACGTTACATTCGTCTACCAGTCGCGGAGGATGGTGAAATCGGTGTCGTCGAGCGAGTGGAGGACGCCGTCGCCGGCGACGGCGTCGAGGCCGACGGCGCGGAGGAGGTCGGCGCCGCGCGCGCGGAGCTCCGCGTCGTACGGGACGTAGGGAAGGCGGAAGACGGGCTTGGCGACGCCGAGCATGGCGCATGCGGTGTTGATGCCGGTGGGGTTGGGTTCGGCGAAGAGCCAGCCCATGAGCGGGGCGAGGCGGTCGCGGAGCTCGGGGTTGGGGCCGTCGAAGAGCATCTCGCGCACGAGCTCGGGGACGAGGTTAGAGGTGACGCTGATGACACCGACCGCTCCGGCTTCGTATCGCGCGTCGTGGCACTCGTCGTCGTTACCCGTCCAGCACGTCACGCCGTTATCGGTGTACTGCTTGATTCTAGCGTTCCCTTCGCACTCTTTCACGCCCGCGAAATTTTCGTGCCTGGCGAGCTCGAACATCGTCTCCGGCGCGATATCTTGACTCGTTCTCGCCGGCACGTTGTACACGATCGCCGGTCCGAGATCCATCACCGCTTCAAAGTGTTCCAACAACCCTTTCGTGGACGTCTTTCCGTAATACGGATTAATTTGCAAACTCGCATCCATGCCCACCGCGAATCCCTGTTGCGTCGCGTGCACCGCCTCTCTCGTCGAGTTACTCCCCGTGTTCCCGATCACCTTCACCCTCGATCCATACTTTTGCGCCGTGTGCGCGATCAACATAATGTGTTCATCCCACGACATCAACTGTCCCTCTCCCGTGGTGCCACCGACGATGACTCCCTCGACGCCCCCCGCGATCTGCGCCTCGATCAGCGCGTCGTACGCGTACAGGTCCACCTTGCCGCTCTCCAGGTACGGCGTCTTCACGGCCGTGATCAACCGTTTCGTCCGCAGGTCACCGACATCGCACCCTCGCAGCGGACACCGCCAATCACCGGCGTCGCTCACCGCACGCGCGGTGGCGCGCGCGCGGAGGGGCGCGCGCGACCTCATCCGCGCCACCTCATCCGCGCGCGTTTTCGTCGTCGTCGTCGCGGAGGACGGGCCGCGACGCGCATTCGCGACCGTCACGGACGCTCTCGTCATCGTCGCCATGTCGCGACGGCGCGCGAGGGGGGGTGTGACGACGAAGGACCGGACGATGACGACTCATCGATCGGATCGGGATGAACGGTTGGGGAAGACCTAAGCGCGGGGACGCGGGACGGGGACGCGGGACGCGCGAGGGCGGGTGTTGTATGCACCGCGTGGTGGTACTGCGTGCGTGTGGTGGTACATCGGAGTGAATGTGGTGTTTAACGCGTCGGAGCGTCGGTGAAGAGGGCGCGAGGGGTGACGGCCCATCGCTCGCGAAGGACGGCGTGCCGGCGCGCGCGAGACGCGAGGGACGGCGACGGCGACGCGTCGACGAGACGGGATTGATGGCGTAAGGGCGCGGCCGGAGTCTTGGGACGGGCGGCGATGGTGTTGGGTGGGGTGTGGAGGTGTTCGTCGGGGACGGTGGAGACGGTGGCGGTGGGTGAGAGCGGTTCCGCGTTTTCGTCGTCGGCGTCGTCTTCGCTCCAGAGGCGCGCCTCGTCGAGGAGAGAGGACGCGTCGTTCGTACCGGACGCGTCGGCGTCGGGAGATCGACGCGCGCGGCGGAGAAGATCGTTGATGTAATCTCTCGACGGCGGCGGCGTGGACGCGGCCGATGGACTCGAGCGATCGGATCGAAACGATGTCGCCGGGGACGGATGTAACTCAAACGGTCCCGCAGGCGAGACATCGGCTTTCTCGAACAGCGTTTCCAAAGCGTGTTCTGTCTGACGCGCGGATGGCGTGGTGATGATGTCGTTGCGCGTGTTGTCGTCGCGGCGTCGGACGGGAGAGATCGGTGCCGTGATCTCGTCGCCTCGAAGCAACATGCGCGAGGCGCTGCTCGACAAGACGCACGATGACAGACTCGCGTCCGGGGTGCGCGCCGCGTGAATGAGGCGCGGGGAACTCGCCGACGGACTCGGCGTGTGCATGCGGCTCGTCGACGGTACGCTCATCTCCTCGGTGCGTTTCATCGTGAGCGCGCGCTCGAGCTTGTCGCATAAATCTCTCTTCGCCCGCTCCGCGGCGTCCAATTTGAGCGTCAAGACTTCGTTCTTCGCGTGGAGCTCGGCGACACGAGCGATGAGTTCGTCGTGTTTTGCCTCATTCGAGCCCGTGGCGAGCGCCCTGAGCAACGTCGCGTCGGCGTCGAAACGTTCGGCGACCGGAGATGCGCGCGCGGACGGCGTCGCGCGCATTCTCAATTCTTTTCTCGCGAGCACGCGCGCCACGCGCGCTTCCAGGCACGGCAACGCCAAAAACTGTTCAGCGCTCAATCGCCGCGATGGATCCTTCTCCAACAGCGCCATCACGACGTCGTTGTAATCTCCACTGAAATCATCGCACAAAGGTCGAGGCTCGACATCGACGATGTTTGAACGCAAGCGCTCTCTGTCCATGGCGTCGAACGGCGGCGCTCCGTCCGCCAGACACATCATGATGCATCCGAGCGCCCACATGTCCCCCTTCGTCCCGTACGGCTGTCCCTTGACCACCTCGGGCGGATTATACAACGGTGTTCCGACATCCGCGCCCCCTCGCGCGCGTCTCGTCGCGCGAGCCGAGCCGAAATCACCGATGACGACGACGTTGTCCTCGTCCACGAAGACGTTTTCCGGCTTCAAATCTCCGTGCACGATTCGATTCGAATGCACGTGTCGCAATCCCATCCCCAATTGAATGGCTATATCGAAGCACACTTCTAGCGGTAAAACGCGCCAATTCGCTCGAATGACGCGAGCGACATCGCACCCGCCGTGGCGCATCGCCAGAAAGGCTGCGCCGACGTCTCGATTCACCCAAAACTCCACCAACGTCGCCACGTTGGCGTGTTCGTCGCCCAAACGCGCCAACATCGTCGCCTCTTCTCGCGCACGACGCGCCGTTTTCATCGAACCCCGCCTCGCCTCGTCGCTCGCGTCGGCGTCTTCGTCGTCGTCGTCATCGATTGGAATGCATTTGACGGCACAGAGGGTGCCACACGCGCGTCGTCGCGCCTCGTACACCGCGCCGTACCTCCCTCTCGCGAGCGCGCGGACATCGTCGTATCCCTTCGCGCCTATCGCGTCGACCGGACGCATGAAGAACGCGTCGCGCGGTGGCGCGGTGTTCGCGTGGAAGCAAATTTCAAATTTGGCGCGAATTCGCACAACAGTGCTCCATACTGTCTGCCCATAGGGAAACATCAATCGACGAGTCGTGATTCGAGCACACGTCGGGCTCGGCGCGCGCGCGGCGACGCATCTCATCCGGCGACGCGCGCGCGTCCGCAGAGGTGGACGACGTCGGTCGTCGACGACGCGCGCTCGGTGGACGCGAGCGCGAACGTCTCGCGCGTCGGTGACGGACGCTCGAGCGGTCGACGAGGGACGTGCGCGCGCAGAAAGGCGGAAAGGTTGCGCATCGTGCGATCGCGGCCGACGCTCCATGACGCCCGAGGACGCGCGTCAACAGCGCGATCGCGCCAAGCGCGCGCTCGACGCGATGCGGTCGAGATCGGGTGATTCTCCTCTCGCGCGCTCGGGGTCATTTTCGAACGGTGAACGCTCGGACGTGTGCTTCGACTGGTCGCGGGGATCGTGCGCGCGAGGAGAGAGCTGCCGGTTCTCGCACGAGGGCGCGGCGGGGGCGAATCCGCAGGATGGGGGTGGTAGAGTTGGGTCGCCGCATCGGGCGGTGGCGGGTGTGTGTTTCGATTACGCGAAAGGGACGTGTAAGAGGGGTGATATGTGTCGATTTTCGCACGACGTGGCGGCGGTGGCGGCGTTTACGAAGATCGCGTCGACGAGCGGGTCGCCGAGTGGATCGCCGACGAATGGGGGGGTGGGGGGACCGCGGGTGGGAACGCTGAACATTCCGAAACCTTTACCGTTGGCGGGAGCGCTGAGCTCGGCGGCGAAGCCGGTGCCGAAGCAGGAGCCGTCGCCCTCGTCGACGCCGATCTCGCAGCGGAGCGGGGCGGTGGATTACGCGTCGGCGGCCAAGGCTGGCGTGGCGACAGCGGTTGAGGGATCGTTCGCGGCGGCGTTGGTCGGTAAGGGGGCGCAAGTGGAACCGGTGTTGACGGCGCCGTTACCACCGACGCCGATGCCTCCGACGGCTGAGAAACTGCCCGCGCTGACGGCGAGCGGGGCATCGGTGCCTGCGCCGAGGTTCGCGACGAAGACGGCGACGACGAACGGGGCGGCGCCCCCGCCGCCGTTGCCGCCGGGACGTAAGGTTCCGCCGGCGAACGTGACGCGTCCATCGTTTCAGTTCGGTACCGGGTCTTCCATGCCTCTGAACGATCAATCGAATGGCGCAACGACGAACGGGGCGAATGGGATAAGTTTCGGAAACAAGGCTGGAGCGTCGCCCAAGCCTCGATATCCGAAGCCAGAGTTTGCGTTCGGTACGGGTGCGGTGAACGGGCACGGTGATGGCGCCGCGTCGGCGATGGCCAAGGGGTTCGTGCCGCCGGTGCCCGCGGGTCCGCCACCGCAGGCGAACCAGCGGCAACCCACGACGACGCCGGGCTTTGACTTCGCGCAGCCCGGTTTCGGCATCGCGGCGCCGCAAGAGAAGACGACGCAGCAAGGTAACGTTTGGGGCGATGACTCGCACTCGAACAACGGTAGCTTGGCTGCAGCGGACGGGAGCTCGCAGCTCGGGACGGAGTGGGATGTGAGCGGCATGGGCATGGAAAGCCTCGCCGCGGACTTTAGCAACGTTGGAAATTACGACACGCTGGGCAGTGGGTCGTTCGCCTCAGGCCTAGGTTATTCGCTCTTCGCTCCGACCGCGATTTCTCAAGAAAACGCGGCTCAGGGTCAAAGCATGTGGGGCGACGCTCACGGTTCCGCCTTCGGAGGGTATGCGGGCTTTTAACCGAATGCGTCGGTAAGGTATCGCTGGTAATGTTTCAATGAAAACGTGCTCATATAATTTGATTCACATCGCGTCGCATCGCATCGCGTCGCCGTCGCCGTCGCCGTCTCGTCTCGTCTCGTCTCGTCGCGCGAGCGCTTCTCGACGGTCGAAAAATCTAACAATAAAAAGAGCAACATGCGACGGCTCCACGCGTCACACATCGTCGCGCGTCGGTCGCGCGCGCGAAACCTGTGGTCATGCGCACGATGACGCCGTCGTCGGCGTCCGCGCGCGCGCGCATCGCGTCGTCGTCGCCCGGCGCGCGCATTTCGGCGCCGCCGCCCGATGCGCGCGCGCGCGCGCCGACACCGCGTCGACTCGGTGTCGTCGCGCGCGCGGACGAGGCCGAGGGCTCGAAACGGAGCGAGCGTGCGTCCACCGCGCCGGCGTCGAGACGCGTGGCGCGGCGAGCGCCGAAGACGGCGGACGGGGGCGCGGCGGCGGAGTCCGCGTCGGCGCCGGCGGGCGCCAAGCCCAAGGCGCGTCGGGTGCGTAAACTCACGCAAAAGGTGAAAGACGGCGCCAAGACGCGGCAAGTGATCAGTGTCGATCGTCGCGAGCGCGAGGCGGCGGCGTTGGAGCGATTCGTGGAGAAGAAGGCCAAGGCGCTTCGAGGCGGCGACGGGGCGAACCGAGCGAGCGGCGACGCGACGCGAGAGGAGGAGTTGTCGTCGGCGTTGCGCGACTCGGGCGCGGTGAACGAGCGCGGGGAATCGGCAGGTGATCGTTTGCGCAGATTATTCGCCGAGCGACGCGCGAGGGGGTTGGGACTGGTTCGGGACAAATTCAACGACGGAGGCGCGGCGGCGGCGATGGAATCGTTTAGCAGCGGCGGTGGGACGGATGATCAAGTGGATCACCTTTTGGACGAAGCGGCGTCGGTGGAGGAGAAAAATAGACGCGCACGAGATGGGTACATGGACGACACGCTCGGGTCGAATAACTCCATCGATCCGTTCAAACTCGTTGCCGGGGAATACGTCGTCCACCGTAAATACGGCATTGGCCAATTTCTGGGAATGAAGGTGTTGAACGTCGAGAGCGCGAGCGGAGACGTGCAGAACAAACCATTTTTGTTCCTCAAATACAAAGATACGACGGCGAAGATTAGTCCAGACTCTTCTCGACGCTTGTTGTACCGTTATTGCTCGCCGGGTGGATTGGTCAAGCCGCCGAAGCTCAATAAACTCAACGACAAGACCTCTTGGGACTCAAGAGAAAAGAAGACCGAGGCGACCATCCGTCGTTTGGTGGTGAATCAAATGGTCGTGTACTTGCAGCGATTGCAGTCCATGAGAGATCCGTACCCGTCGCCGGATGCCGCCTTGACGAAACGTTTCGAAGACGCGTTTCCGTATACGTTGACGCCGGATCAGTGCAGCGCCGTCGTCGAAATCACGGAAGATTTGCAACAAGATTCTCCGATGGATCGGTTGGTCATCGGCGACGTCGGTTTCGGGAAGACAGAAGTCGCCATGCGCGCGATGTTTCACGTCGCCAGCACGGGCGGCGGCGTGTTCATGATGGCACCGACGACGGTGTTAGCCAAGCAACACGCCGCGAACCTCGCGGCGCGTTTCCGTCCTCTCGGGATCAACGTCGAGCTCATCACGAGACACATCGTCGGCAAGAAGCAACGAAAGGTTTTCGACGAGTTTAGAGAAGGCAAAGTACAAATCATCGTCGGCACGCACAGGCTCGTCAACTTGGAGGAAGAGTATTACGACAAGCTCAAGTTGCTCGTCATTGACGAAGAGCAGCGATTCGGCGTCAAGCATAAGGACCAAATCAGCGCTCTCAAGGCTGCGGTGGATGTTCTCACGCTCTCCGCGACGCCGATTCCGCGCACGCTACACATGGCCATGGCTGGATTCCGGGACGCATCTCTCGTGCAGACCCCCCCTCCGGAGAGACGTCCGATCAACACGGTTCTTGCTCCACAAAACGACGCCGACATCAAAAGGGCGGTGCAATTCGAGCTCGACAGAAAAGGTCAAATTTACTATATCGTGCCGAGAATCAACATGATGCGCGAAGCGACCGAACGACTGATGCAATTGTTCCCCAATCTGGACATCATGTCGGTGCACGGCCAGATGGATGGCGAAACCATCGACGCTGCGATGGAGAAGTTTTCGAGCGGTTTGGCAGACGTTCTCGTTGCCACGACGATTGTCGAATCCGGTTTGGACATTCCGAACTGTAACACGATCATCATCGAGAACGTGCAGTTCTTTGGTTTGTCTTCTCTGTACCAGCTTCGCGGTCGCGTCGGTCGAGCGGATCGTCAGGCATTTGCGTACATGTTTTACTCGTCTGAGGAATCCGAGCTCACGCAAAACGCACAGGAGCGATTAGCCGCTCTCGAAGAGTGCTGCGGTCTCGGCGAAGGTTTCAGATTGTCCGAGCGCGACATGTCCATTCGCGGCGTTGGTACGATGTTCGGCGATAAACAGAGCGGTGACGTCGACAGCGTGGGTGCGGATCTGTACCTCGAACTTCTGTACAAGCAATTACAGCGCATCGACAATTTGCGCATCAACAACGTCGCCGCCGATGACGTTCGCGTTGGCACCGCCGGGTACGAGTTCGGCATCACACCCTTCTACATCGCCACCACGGACGCGAGCGATGAAGTTAAATCGACCATCGACTCGCTCACATTTCACGACGACATTCACGCGACGTTACAGTTGATGAAAACGTGTTTCGGCGAGCCGGATGAATTTAGTCTGTCGTGTCTCTTCGCCAGAGAGATGCGAATACTCGCCGGTGAGTTGGGAATTGGCGGTATTCTGCTCGACAATCCGACCGCCCCCGTCATCGATTTAGTCACCGACGCCTCCATCATGGTCAAGGAACTTCTCGTCGAAGGAATCAGCGACTCGCACGACGTGGAAATCATCGAAAGCGGTATTCGTCTCAAGACGATGACGGACATGACGATGCACGGTAAGGTCATGTACACGGTGGAGATCCTCAGACAAATCACCAGGAGCATTCCTACATTCGTCAAATACTTATAGTCATTTGTTATCACAAGCGTTGCCATTGTTACACAGTCGTTAGTTCGCGTATCGTTTGATCATTTCTTATTCGCCGATCGCAGCCGTCGCGGCGGAAAGACGTCCCTTGGCGGAACGGCTGAGAGTTTCCGTTTCTTTGCACCCTTCGGCGTCGCGAGCGCGAAACTGCCTTTGTGTTTAGTTTCTTCTATTGATTTGTCTTTTTGAGACGCTTGAACGCGTCGTCGATCGCTTTAAATGGGTACTGTCTCAACGTTTTTGAACACGCCACTGAATCGACAAACGTCTTCGCTTTTTGTTTACCGATCCACTCGAGCACGCTCGCCGTGACCTCTTCTTCGCTGAACTCGTCCACGGGCGCGGGTTCTTGCTGTGACAACTGTACGTGCGCGTCAGCATCGACGTGCGCCCCATCGTTCGGCGTCAACACGGGTTCGTCGAGGAGCGACGACGTCTGCGACGATCCGAGATTGCTCTTCGCGCCGCTATCGTCTTGCGCGGGATCCAATATCGATCGCACGCGCAAAGATAACCCGTGATGTTCCGTCTCCACTTTCCCGACGCTCATGCTGAACGGAGTTTTCGTCCATGATGACTCCCGATTCGCATCTCCGGCTTCAAAGAACGGAGGTTCGTAATCCGCCGGCGTGCCTTGCACGTACGCCAATCGCATCGAAAACGTGCACCCGTCGGGAACTTCCTCCAACGTCTTCACGAGCGATAACAAACAGCGCGTCATCGAGATCGCCGCGCGTTTAATGTAATCGATGTCGTACAGACGCTCCAAACGAGTCGTCTTCCCCGTGCCCTCCGTCAACCCGACGCTCGCGTCGGGTCGGCCCATCGTCTCGCGTCTGACGTCGTCCAACGTCACCTCGCCTCGACTTCCGTATCGCACGTTAAATTTATACTCCTCCACCGTCTCTCCGCGTCATCACGCACACCCGTCCTCGTTCGACCGTCCCCCAAATCGCCGTTTCCACCACCGGACGCGCGCGATCTCATCAGCGCGAACGCCACCGATCGCACGTACCCTCGCGCCAAGGCGTCCGTCACCCCGTGTTCCAACATGTCCAAGATCCGTTTCGCTCGCTTACACGCCGGCAACAATCTGTGCATGGAGACGTTCATATTTTTACACTCCTTGAAGTGCGTGTCCGCGTCGAATATCCCTGCGTCATCCGTCGTCGTCGTCGGTCGGTCAGTCAATCTGTGCGACACATGCATGCATCGTCATCGCGTTCCGTGCGAATCATTCACCCGTCGTCGCACCTCGACAATACGTCACCGTGTACAGCGCCGCGCGAAGCATGTTCGCCACCATCGCCGTCGACCGCTCCCTCGTCAATCGCGTCGTCGCGCACGCCGTCGCCATCGTCGTCCTCGTCGTCCTCGTCGTCCTCTGCCAACGCCTCGCGAGTTCCGAGACGAAACGTCGCGATCGATCGATCGAGGCGCGTTCCTTCCGTGTGTCCGATCACCCCACGGCATGTTTTTATCGCTCCTCTGTGCATGCAGTCAGACGACGCGTGCCCTTGTCGACACACACGTACTGTGATCACGTGAAAGAGTATCGAGACGTCCGATCGGCCCGATCGGGGTCTCCCGTAGACACCCGGGAGTGGTGGCGGGGCCGCCGCGTCCGTCGTCTCGTCGCCGCATCGAGCGACGCGCGCGCGCCGTACCGTTCGTGCGCGACGCGAACGACGCGAACGTTGGATATTAATAGAGGCATCGTCTCGTCGCGGTGTATGATCGCGAGAGCGTTCGCGGGAGGCGCGAGAGGGGTCGTTCGAGGGGCGCGACGCGAGGGAGGGTCGATAATCAGGCGACGGGCGATCGCGGCGACGGCCATGAGCGGACGATTCGCCGACGTGCCGGAGGCGCCGAAGGATCCGATCTTGGGGATCTCGGAGATGTTTCTGGCGGATTCGCATCCGGAGAAGATGAATCTCGGTGTGGTGCGTGTGGACGACGCGGGACGCGAAGGGGCGTCGACGCGCGAGGACGAGGACGCGCGAGGACGAGGACGACGCGAGGGCGACGCGCGGTGTGTGATTGAAAGAGGGGGCGTCGCGCGTGAGAGAATGATCGACTGACGCGTGTGTGTGCGTGTAGGGGGCGTATCGGGACGATAACGGCAAGCCGTTGGTGCTCGACTGCGTGCGCGAGGCGGAAAAGCGCGTCGCCGGGAGCCACAACATGGAGTACCTTCCGACGAACGGTTTGAAGGATTTCGTGCAGCACTCGCTTCGATTGGCGTTCGGTGAGGATTCCAAGCATGTCGCCGAGGGCACGATCGCATCGGTGCAATCTCTTTCCGGCACGGGGTCGTGTCGTCTCATGGCGGAGTTTCAAAAGCGATTCATGCCCGGGTGCAAGGTGTACATCACCGTGCCGACGTGGAGCAACCACCACAACATTTGGCGAGACGCTGGATGCGAGCAAGACACGTTTCGTTATTACAAAGAGTCCACTCGTGGTCTTGATTTCGAAGGGTTGATGGAGGACGTCGAAAAGGCACCGAACGGGAGCATGTTTTTGTTACACGCGTGCGCGCACAACCCCACCGGCGTCGACCCGACGGCGGAGCAGTGGAAGGAGATCTCCAAGCTCATGAAGTCCAAGGGACACTTTGCGTTCTTCGACATGGCGTACCAAGGATTCGCGTCCGGTGATTGCGAGTTCGACGCGCAGGCGATTCGCATCTTTGTCGAGGATGGGCACAAGGTGGCCGTCGCGCAATCCTTCGCCAAAAACATGGGCTTGTACGGTCAACGCGTCGGCGCCGTGAGCATCATGTGCGACGACAAGGCGGAGGCGGTTCGCGTGGAATCGCAACTCAAAGTGATCGCGCGCGCCATGTACTCCAACCCGCCGCTTCACGGGGCGCTCATCGCGTGCACCATTCTCGGCGACCCCGAGCTCAAAAAGCAGTGGTACGCCGAAGTCAAGGGCATGGCGGATCGCATCATCGGCATGCGAGCGATGTTGAGAAAACACCTCGAAGAGTCCGGTTCGACGCTCTCGTGGAAGCACGTCACCGAACAGATCGGTATGTTTTGCTTCAGCGGTATGACGGGCGAACAGGTGGATAGATTGCGCACCGAGCATCACATCTACATGACGCGCAACGGCAGAATCTCAATGGCGGGCGTCACGAGCCAAAACGTCGAGCGCTTAGCGAAGGCGATTCACGAGGTGACGAAGTGAGAACGACGTCTGAGACGAGGCGATATTAAATAACGAATGCAAAGAGAAAAGCAAAACGAACCACGCCGTGTTTCCTATGAACGAGTCTCCCGATTACACGACTACTTGTTCTTCTTAGACTTTGATTTTTTGAAGCTCTTCGAGCCCGACGCCTGTCTCGCGAACGCCGTCCCCTCGAGCCACTGCTCGGAGTCGCTCGCACTCGCGGAAGCCGTGCCGGAGGTAACAACCTTTGGGATCACGGTCTTCTTCTTCACCGCGCCCGAGGTCTGCTTCGCCTCACCGATGAATGGCACGAGATGACCCAAACCGAACGACTTCATAACCCCCGCAAACATCAAAAACGCGACGCCGGCCAACGTCAAGTAAATCACAGCGAGTTCGTGATCGAACACAATCTTCGGATCCAGTACCGGCACGGTTTCGTTGTAGAACGTAGTCGCGTACGCCACGCCCGCCTCGTCGTAAAAGGCTGTCAACGCCAGTTGCAAAGAGTGTCCCGCAAATTGCGGGTCGATCGCAAACTCGTACTCAAACGTCGCCTCCTTTCTCGGTTTGATGATGGCGTCCTCGTACGATTCTACCGTGAAGTTGGTGACATAAAAGTTAAAATTTCCCGGCACGTTCAACGATCCCGCCAAGTGCGTCACGTTGACGTTTTCGTTACCCGTGTTTCGCAATCCGAGCAACACCTTGACGCGTTCGCCGCCCGGAAACGCGTGATCCTCGTAATCGGGAAACGCGCTCACCGCCTCCACGTCCGGGTTCGCCGCGGGAATATCCGTCAACAAATCTTTCGGCGATACATTTCCCGCGCGCACGCCTGCGTCGTGACATAAAACCGCGTCCGCGTCGTCAGTCCTCGCGCAAGATGTCACGCGTTGCGCCCGTGCGCCGATCCATCCGATCTCGGGAATCATCGCCGCCCGTAAGCGTCGCGAAGCGCGCGCGTCCGATTCTACGCACCCGCAGCGCCGAGGAGGAACGCGATCGTCGTCGCCGCGGCGAATCGCATGATGACGCGATGCGCGAGACGTCGACAAGTGCGGTGATGGCGCGCATCGTTGCGGGGGATTGAGGATCGCGGTCGCGAGCCCGCGGCGGCGCGCGCGCGTCGAAGACGGTCGGAAACGGCGATCGATGGACGAGTGATGGTGCCAACGCGGATTCATATGGTACATACAAGACATATGTGTGCGTTCTACATGGGGTTGACTCGGACGCTGTCGGGGAAATCGATGGTATTGATCCCGTTGATGGCGTTTGGCGGGCTCATTCGTCGCCGTCGTCGTCGAAATGGTCACCCTTGCGCTCGAATTTGCGACGGGTGGCGTGGAATTTGTTCTTGATCGCGTTTGGAGATCGACCGGGCATGAGACGCGCGAGAACGGCCCACTGATTGCCGATGACCTCTTGAATTTGGATGAGATGCTCCTCCTCGAAGGGTTCCCAAGCGCGCGTGGTGAGTCCGGGTTGGAGGTAGTCTCTCCAACGCGCGTAGACTTGCTTTTGAGTCTTTCCCGAGAGTCGCGCGGCTATGACGGCCCATTTTTTCGGGCCGTGTTGCTTGACGAGATCTCTCACCAGGGCATCCTCAGCGTGGGTCCAACTTCGACTCTTCGCTTGCACTTCCTCGTCTTCGCGTTTAGCGCTCGAAGCCGCCGTCGCCGCCTCGTGCTGGTTGTTGAGATCGACGACGCGCGCGTTGTAATCGAGACAAGAGTATTTCATCTCGTCCGTCAATGCGTTTCCATGCACGTCGACGAGTGAATCCATGAGTTCTTCGTCCTCCACCGTGCGCAGATTGCTGCCGCGCGTCGAAAATGCTTTCATCTTCTTGAAAGCTTCCTCCTCCTTGCTGAGCGTGCCCGTCGACTTCTTTTCAGGTCGAGCCTTCTTCGCAGACGGCCCGGCACCGAGGGAAGATTTGCGCTTCTTGGTCGTCCTATCGACACTGGGCGACGGCAAATTGCGCTCGCCGTTTCTTTGATCCCAATACGATCCGCCCGACAACATGTTCACCTCGGCCAAAGTGGGCGTGTTCAACGCGTTCAAGTCGCGCGGCGTCTCCGCCATATTCGCAGAAGGTTGTCCGTGTACGATGGACAACAGGTCCGCGAGTTCGGTATTATTGAAGTACGGGTTATCCGCAGACCCAGGAGTCTCTCCCGGCTGCGGATACGCGAAGGGCCGCGCCACGGGATGAGGGATATCTTTGAGCAACTGGTCCCGGAAAAACGTCGGCGTGCCGCTATCTATCGAGCCCAGCATCTCTCCGTCACCACCGCTTCGAGGGGTGTTGCCGTCTTCGTCAAAGTTCACACCCCTCCCTATCGCTCTTCCGCAGTTCGCTCGATACCTCGCGCTTCCACCGAGCGCGATTGTCGAGCCTCCCTGCCCCCTCTCTTCGGCGACGACGGGCTCGCGTTCAACCTTCGTCTTGATCGACTTTAACGACGGTTGTCGCACCAACATCGCGGCTCGCATCGCCTCAGCGTCATCCACAGTATCCGCCGCTCGCACCGCGCCGCCATTCCCTCCTCCTTCACCGGCGTCTTCACGCTCGTCCTCGCCGACGTCTCTCGTCGTCTTCGCCTCTGTCGCCGCGCGCCTCTCGGACCCCAATTTCGACTTCCCTCGCGCGCTCTTTCTCACCTCCCCCTCCTTCGCCCCCACGGCATGCATCACACGCCCGCGCGCACCCTTGCCCTCACCGCTCTCTCTCGCGCGCGTCCCCGCGCGTCGTCTCGGCGCGTCCCCTCCGCGTCCGCGCCCGCTCGAGAGCAGCCCCTTCAATTCGTCCGCATCCTCCCTCGCGAACGTCATCCCGTTCACGTCCACCGTCCCTCCGCCTCGCGCGGACTGTCGTCGTCCTCTCGTCGACGTCATATCGCGTCTTCCGAGCCGCGACGTCGATTCCTTCGTCCTCGCGCGGTCGATCCCGCGCCGATCGACAATCGACGATCGATTCGATCGATCGACCGGATCGAATCGAATCGAATCGAATCGAATCGAATCGAATCGACCGCGCGCGCGCGCGACCGTCGAGACCGTCGGTCGGTGTCGTCGGTCGGTGTCGTCGGTCGGTCGATCGGTCGATCGATCGACGGCGTCGAGCGAACGGTCGCGCGGACTGTCGTCGTCGTCGTCGCGCGCGCGCTCGACCGACCCACCTGACGTGGCGCGATGTGGAGACGCGCGGTGCCGTAGTGAAGGTCTCGCGAAGGGTATCTGCGTGTGTGTGTGTGTTCGGACATTCGGTATGTTCGGGTCGCCCCGACCGACGCGCCCGTCGTCGAGGAGGCGTCGGCTCGGCGTCGACGCGAGGCGGAAGACGCGCGCGCGGTGGCGGAGGAGTCGTCTCGCGCGGCGTCGTTCGTCGGTTCTCGTCGTCGCGCGCGTCGGTCGGGGCGCGCGACGACGCCGGTGAGAGGTTGGGGAGAAAGCGAGAGAGAGAGAGAGAGAGGAAAAGATGGATGACGGCGACGTCGGTGCGGCGCCGCGCGAGGGCGCGCGAAGGCGCGCGCGAGGGAGTGGAACGGGTCGAATGAACACGCACGCGTCGAGCGGGAGATTCGCGGCGCGCGCGAGCGCGGCCGAGGCGAGGGAACGGGTGAGCGGGACGGGCGAGGGCGGCGGCGGCGAGGCGGCGAGCGGCGCGAAGACGGACGAGGAGACGGCGAGCGGCGCGAAGACGGTGCCGAAACCGAGACCGAAATCGAAACCGAGATTGAAATCGAAACCGAAACAGACGTCGGAGCGCGAGGAGTGGTGGAAGACGTTGGACGACGAGGCGTGCGATCCGATCACGTTGGAACCGCTGAGCGCGTTGGCGCACGCGCCGTTTGAGCTCGGCGAGGGCGCGGGAGAGGACGCGCGAGGGTCGGCGCACATGTTCGACGGGGCCGTGCTCGCGGAGTACGTCACGGAATCGAAGTGTTTCGAGAACCCGTTGACGCGCGAGCCCATGGATGTGAAGCAGTGCAGGGCGTTGGACGCGTATCTGGCCAAGTGGAAGTTGAAGCGCTTTAGCGTGGAGAAGGCGTTCAACACGGCCTTGAAGGAGAAGCGAGAGGCCGAGGCGAACGCGGAGCGCAGAGGTGAACAACATCGATTGCGAATGCAGCGCGAACGCGAGGATTTGCGGACGTCTCTCGCGCAGACGATGTTCACGTCGCTTCGCGAGCGAGCCTCCGCAGAACGTGGCGGCGGCGGCGGCGCCGAGGGTCGACGACGACGGGAGGGTCGACAAAACGAGGAATCCGGCGTGAGACGATCGACTTCCGTGTCCGACGCACTCGCTGATCTGCAAGCGGACGGAAGGTTTGCCTTCGTCGATGATGACTTATCGATGCTTCGAGACGTCTCTCTCGCCGAAGGTCGCGGCGCGGACGCCAGAGGTCCTCGCCCGCAAGATCACGGAAGCTTGGCGTCGTGGGGGGGGTGGAGTCGTCCGAGTCACATAGAAAATAGGGGTAACGATTTCCCGGAACTCCCGGGTGCTTCGATGAGCAGGAGTGGATCTGGAAATTGGGTCGCGCCCGTGCCCGTGCCGGATGGTCCGCGGGGTGGCGACGCGTTCCCCACTCTCGGCGCCGGTTCATCGAGGTCTGCGCCGAGCTGGGGCACGTTTGCGCCGAAACAATCCGCGGCGGATCGTATCAAGTCAATTCCTCGCAACAAAGCGGCCAACATCTTTTCAAAGAAGGTTGCGAAGAGCGCCGCGGAGCCTCCCGCGCAGGCACAGGAGCAAGCGTCGACCTCCGCGCCCGCGGACGAGGCGACAGCGAGGCGCAACAAGCTCGCCGAAGCGTTCGGCGTGTCGAATCCGAACGAGCGACCCAGTATGTTCGGTGAGTCGAGCGCGAGCGCGTTCACGAGGAAACAACTCGAGCTCGCGCGTAAGCATCCGACGTTGGTGACGCGACTCGAGTCCACTCTCGAGGACATCGTCACCGGCAAGAGCAAGCGGCGCGTATCGATGGAACCGATGAATCGAGAGATGCGAGAACTTTGTCACGTCGTCGCCGAGCTATACGGCATCACCTCCGCGAGCTTCGGCGCCGAACCGAACAGACACATCGACTTTTTCGCCGGTGGAAACAAGGGCGGGGCGCTACCTTCGATTCGTCTGAGCGATGCGGTACTGGTGGATCTGGACACGACGGCGACGAAGGAATCCCCCGCGTCGCTGACTCGACCGCAGGATGCGACTGAATACTTTGAAGGGTACACGAAACAGTTTTCAAAAGGTGAATACGAGCGATTGGCGTTACAGTTCACCGACATCACCGTCGGCGTATCCGGAGTCAACGCGTCCTTGAGAGAGTTTGCCGGAAATTACGTTCTCGAAGAAATCAACGACGACCACGTTATCGCGCATTTCTGGAAGCACGGCACGCTGTTACAGGCGAGTGGGAAGCTTGGTGGCGGCATGCGCGGTACCTTCCGAGTCAAAATCTTGGAGAAGAAAGCGAAAGGAAAGGAACCGGCGGTAGAGGCGCCGACGGAGGACGTGCCGTTGACGGCGAGCGCGAGCACGAGCGCGCGTTTGTTCCGAGCGTCCACCGCGAGTCGTTCGCGATCGAGCGCACCGGTGGAAGGTCAAGCGGCGATCGACGAGGCGCTCAACATGTTCGGTTTTTAGATGTTTGTAGTAGATTTGTGCAATTTTTTTCGCTAAACTAAACGCGCGTGAACCCGCCTCTCCGATCCCGCTTTTCGAACAACTTTATCACGTAATAGAATTGATAATAACTCGCGCACACGATCGCCACCGCCTCGATGATGGACCAACGCACGACTCGCTTGCTTACCACCACGTTCGTGCGCTGATGTCTCTTCGCGCGCTGCTCGTGATACCGAACCTCCTCCAAGAGACTCCCGACGCGCGTCTCGACGTTGTTCAACTCTGCGTACGCCGAATCAACGTGTTGCTCCTTCGCCTTGTTGTGATCCCACTGACGCCCTAACGACGCGCTATAACTCACGCTCGCGTCTCTCTTACCCGAATTCGTGAAACACATGCGCAATTCCCCGACGTTTCTCGCCTCAAACTCAAACCTGTGCTCCGTCTTCCCCAACGCGTTATAAATCTCCTCCGCCGCCTCGCTCGAATCCGAGCTCTCCAGGCTCCCCCTCGCGTCGAACGCGTCCGAGTGACGCTCCCAGTAGTGATAATCGTCGTCATACTCCCCGTATCCCGGCCCTCTCTCCGTCGGCGCGTTCGCGTTCGACGCTCGCGTGACGAACCACGACCCCGACACCATGGTTCGCGCCTCGCGCACGCGCTCGGTGACGCACTCCGTCTCCCCCGCGCGCGCACGAATCTCCAGCGCGAGAGAGAGAGACGCGACGCCGAGAACGCCGACGACGACGAGGACGCTCTCGACGATGCGCGGCGTCACCGACGATCGACATCGACGACGACGCATCCCCCGAATCATCCGCGTCGTCGCCGTCTCTCGAATCAATCAAATCAATCATCATCGATCGCGCCGATCGCGCGTGCGCGCGTGCGCGCGTTGGATGGTCGAATCTTTCCTGAAATACGTGTGCTCTATCCATCCCATCGTGTCGTATACAGAGACGAAAGTACCCCATCACGAATACACAAAATGCACAAAACGCACACGCCCGCCCGCCCGCGCGCCCGACGAAAAGATCTCGACGAGGTGTGGGTGTGGGTTTTTTTCCACGAGTCACGACCCATTGAGGAGTCCCTTTCCCGAGCCCGCGCGGGATCGATCGTTATCCGCGGGTCGACTCGACTCGAGGGGATGGGTCGTGGATTGGTGACGGATGGATAACGCGCGCGTCGTGACGCCACACGACGCACGCGCCGGGGGGACGCACGCGCACACGTGAGACGCGCGCACACGTGAGACGCGCGCACGGCGGACGCACGGACGGACGACGGACGCACGGACGGACGACACGCTCGAACGAACCGCGCGCGAGAGAGAGATAGGGTCGAGACGAGATGTCGACGATGACGACGTCCGCGCGAGCGTCGATCGCGCCGATGAGCGCGCGATCGATGACGCGTGGACGTAAGGTGAAGACGAGTACGACGGTGGTGAGAGCGGGCGCGCGGTCCCGCGCGGTCGTGCGCGCGGCTGTGGATGCGCCGATCGTGAAGATTGGAACCCGAGGGTCGCCGCTCGCGCTCGCGCAGGCGTACATGACGCGCGATTTGCTCAAGGAGAACTTCCCGGAACTGGCGGAGGAGGGTGCGCTTGAGATTTGCATCATTAAGACGACCGGTGATAAGGTTTTGGACCAGCCGTTGGCGGATATCGGTGGAAAGGGTTTGTTCACGCGCGAGTTGGACGACGCTTTGCTCGACGGACGCATCGACATCGCCGTGCACTCGATGAAGGATGTGCCGACGTACTTGCCGGAAGGGATGGTGTTGCCGTGCATGTTGCCGCGTGAAGACGTTAGAGATGCTTTCTTGTGCTTGAAGTACGACTCCTTGTCCGATTTGCCGGAGGGCGCCGTCGTCGGCACGGCGTCTCTTCGCCGCCAGTCTCAGCTTCTTTACAAGTTCCCGACCTTGAAGTGCGTCAACTTTAGAGGTAACGTGCAGTCGCGCATTCGCAAGCTCAAGGAAGAAGTCGTTGACTGCACCTTGCTCGCCATCGCGGGCTTGAAGCGCATGGATATGGCTGAGCACGCCAAGGTGGTCATCCCGACGGATGAAATGTTGCCGGCTGTCGCCCAAGGCGCCATCGGTATTACGTGCAGAACTGGTGACGACAAGCAACTCGAATTCCTCGCCAAGCTCAACCACGAAGAAACCCGCATGGCTGTCGAAGGTGAGCGCGCCTTCTTGGCCGCCCTCGACGGTTCTTGCCGCACCCCGATCGCCGCGCACTGCCACAACGTCGACGGCAAGATGCAGTTCCGCGGTTTGATCGCCTCCCTCGACGGCAAGCAAGTCCTTGAAACCACTCGCGAGGGTGCCTGGGACGCGCAATCATTGTTGGATGCCGGTAAGGATGCGGGTGCGGAGCTCAAGGGCCAGGCTCCGGCGGACTTCTTCGCCAACTTGATCGAGAACGGCGGCGGCTGGTAAGCGGTTTTCGTTTCGTCGCTCCATCGCTCTCACCACGACGCGGACGTCGTTCCACGCTTTGCTCGTAGTTATTAGTGCGAACGTCGTCTTGTCATCTTATATTCCGCTTTTTTAAACCCTCTCGCGCCTCCTCGACCGTTCACGCGCTCGAAATCCTTCGCGAGCGCGACCCCGCGAGTCCGCCTCGAGCGCGGCTCGGCCCAAACCGTTGGCGCCACCGCGCCCGAATGTCTCGTCGACACACCGCGTCCTCGCGCGCGCGCGTCCTCGCGCGGCGACGGAGCGCGATGGGGATATTCACCCGCGTTGGTCGCGGTCGCCGCGCGAGCGACTGCGAGGCGTCGCGGTCGAAATCACGCTCGACGTCGCCCGAGCCGCGGGGAACAAAAGGCGAGCGTCGAGACAAGAAACTGTCGAAGCTCGAGCGTTTGGCGGCGAGGACGCAGGCGCTGGTCGATGTGAACGCGAATGCGGCGCGAGATACGCTCAGGGCGACGCCGACCGCGTCGGTGGCGCCGTATTCGACCGTGGGGCCGCACCCGAGCGAGTGGAAGCGTCGGCGAGGGGAGACGCCGAGCTCGGTGATTGAACGCGTGTTGCGTCTGGGGATCGTGTTGCGTCCGAGCGCGGAGGATGTGGATAAAGTCAAGACGCTGCAACGGGCGCGAGGTGGTGGGGACGCAGTGGCGTCGATCAGGGCGCGGCGAGTGGCGGGGGAGTTGGCGGAGGCGGGCGCGAACGCCGAGAGACTGGCGCACAGTTTAAAGGACGACGGTTGGGAGTTACGGGAGGTGACGTACATGCCGGGAGATCACATGGGATTCATGCGATTATCCATCGGCGTCGGCGTGATCATCGTCGCCGTTCCTCCGGTTTTACAGGGGGAGGACATGTTGAGATCGTTGAGACACGCGCGAGCGAGCGGCGTGCTCGTTTTGCAGAGCGCGCGAGTGGGGCACTATCTGGCGCATTCCAAGCATTTAGACATACAGAAGACGTACGCGCTGCCGTCGAAGCGATTAGAGGGTCGAAACATTAGCTTAGAAAAACGATGCGAAACTCGGGACGACGGGTACCGAGAGTTGACGTTGTACGTGTTGTCCATGCCGGGAACGAGCGCAGAGAGAAACTTGTTGCGTCATCATTTATTGCCGAAGTTGAAGCATAGGTGCCGCCAGCGACGTCTGCGATTGCATTACGTAGATTTGAAAGACGATTCTCCGAACGCTGGGCCTGGACAAGCGTTGGGCGCTCTGGCGCACGCGGTGAAATCGGGCGGCATCTTCGTCGTTCTCATGTCCGCCAAGCACGAAATCGATTGGGATTCGAGCGTGCGACTTCAAAATTACGTGCAATTCATGAAGCACGAATCGTTAGAGCACGTGGTGAGTGAGCTTAGCTGGTTGCGTCACGCTCCGAACGATTACAGTCGGATAGAAATTCAGCTGGCGCACTTGCTTGGAATCCACGAAAGCTTGAGAATGCGCTCGACTGAAGAAATGATGGAAGGGATGAAGTTCGTCACGATCGGTGAGCGTAAACGGATTGAAAAAGAGCAAGAACACGTGGACATGCTACGCAACCAGCATGTTTTGGCTTATTTTCCGAAAAAGATGTTTTATGAGCAACTAGCGGCGGCAAAATCGGAACAACATCTCAACCATCTTACGAGTAGTGATCCCTTGCACAAAGAGCGCATCGGATCGATGCTATCGACGCTGTACGCTCACAAAGATGTGTCGTTATCGTCGTACACAGCGCGGTTCTATACACAGTCGCAATGCGTGGAAGCGAATAATATGTTGCAAGTACTTCTCCCTCCTCAAACGAGTGGACTCGCTGAGTTTGAACATACGTTGTTCCACGATTTGCTCTCCACTCTAGATGGTGAGTTTCCTTCGGAACCATACAAAGACGATGTCGTGGTAAAAGCTAGCCATGGTCCAGAGCTTGCGCTCGCTCAGAACCTGCCTTTTTACTTCCATCGTGATTATCAGGAAAAGGGATTGATCAAGGCGCTGAAGACTGGTCTGCCGACTGCAAACATCGTGCAAGGTTTGTCCGGTTCCGGGACGACGACAATGCTGCAGCACCTCGCTCGCACAGCGCGGCAGATGTTTGGTCGCGTAGACACTTCATGTGAAACAGATAGGGTCGTCATTGTGAGCGATTATGGCGCGGCTGAAGGTCGCAAGAATCCCACACCGACGCAAGTGCTCCGCAATCTTGCAAAACAGATGAAGAGTGCACTCAATGTAGACGATGATGTCCCCGCAAGTTTGGAAAATGTTCGAGCAGCGCTCGTGGCCATGTTCAATCATGCCACGCGCGCTCGAGGTCGTGTGCTCGTGTTCATCGATGCGTTACATTCGGTCGATAATGAAAGCGGAGCTTCCTGGCTTCCAAATGAAGCGGAAATTCCAATCGGTGTGCAATTCTTTCTAGGTATCCGCCGGATTGATCGACACCATGACTTTGTGGAAGAGTCGGCTCATCCCGTGCCGTTTAAAATGCCCGCTCTGGAGTACAACCTGATTTCGTCATATCGACACCGCATGGCAAAGCTTCAGCACATCGCGCTCGATTCATCGTGCCCAATGGCGATGAAAAACTCAACCATGCTGGAAGTTTTGAAGTACGAAGATAGGAAAATGTATGCACAGCGTTTTCTGCGACCGTTGGGTATTCATCTCACGCACACGGTGTCGATGCAGATGATGGAAAAACCTTGCACTGGAAATTTACGCGGCTTGTACTTGACGTGTTCGCGCATAGCGATGCAAGATGTGTACGAGGATGGGTTTTCGCTGTTGAAGTTTCCGTCTGACGAGCGCGATCATTATCATCAAATTCTCGCGGGGGTAGAGAAGGTAGTCCCGAGGGAATTGCTCGTCACGGTTCTACCCGCAATAGTATGCGGGTGTAACAGCCTCAGCCCGCGAGACGTTGCGTACATCATACAAATGAGCAAAGCCGGAGCTTCGCGAAAAGTTCACGACCTTCTTAAGACAACAATTCCTCCGATGCTTTGGGCATTGCGATTTTTCATCAAGGGGGACGCATTCGGTGGATGCACGAGTGCTGCCACGGGTAGACTGCGCGTCGAAGATCAGGTGGCGTGCGACGTCGTCATGGAAAGGTATGCCCCAGAGGAACAAGACAAACGCTTGGTTTATCAAATGCTTGCGCATTACTACGGCGACAAGGTCACTGGATCAGATTTGTTGAAACGACTTGTGACTTTAGAAGACTTAAAACTCAACGGAAGAGATCCACACGAGGTTAATGTTGATGGAGAGCTCGTCAACGAAACTATGTTCTTTGAACAGGAAAAAACCATGAATACAATCAATTATCTGCCCTATTACTACGCTCAGGCACGGATGTTTGACGAGCTTTCACAGATTTTGCTGGATGTAGACTTTTTGCAGGCTAAGTTACAGATTGGTGAGGGTCAGAGTCTAATCGATGATTTTGATCGTATCCTTCCGCACACGTGCGGTCCCGATCGTCCCAAGTGGGTTTCACAGCATTCATCAACGAATGAAGAAGTAATAGACGTCCCCGGCGCACCTTCCGGAATAGATGGTCGCCTACGACAGCTCGCTATCTACAATTCACATTGTCTCGGGTTCCACATGGAGGCGTACCGGTTCTTCGCTTCTCACGGCGATAACGCATCCGGCACGGAAGATTTGATCTCCATCCGCGATTGCCTGTGGCGCAAGCTCGAAATATTGCATCGAAGACCGCAGCTCATTCGGCAGCAATTTTTTAATGACGCCGGCGATACGACTCCGGTGAGGTTGTGCAACGTCGGAATCATAGAAGCGAGCGAGAGCGCCATTCGAGAGTACGACGGAGATCAGCGAATGCTCGTTTGCTGGGAGAATAAACCATCCGAAGCGCTCGTGAGCGTGGCAATGAAGAGTGGTTTTGAAAAGGAAGGAGATGTGCGATGCATCATGTGGATAGACGAGGCCAATTTCATCGTCGGATACGCGAGTGGAGCGATCGAACTGTGGGATGCGAATCGCGGCTCCAGCGTGGCGCGTTTCATCGGTCACGAGCGCGCCGTCACGACGCTCGCGCTCATCAATAACGACGTCATCAAGAATGGCCGCACGTCGATTTACGCCGTGTCTGGATCAGTTGACAAAACGATTCGCGTCTGGCGTCTGGATGACTCCTTAGGTCGGGATTGTGCCGTCCTGACTGGTCACGATGAACCCGTTTCGTCCATCGCGGTGGCGATTTCTACGAATGAACTTTTCAGCGCCGCGGGGGTGGAGGTGCGATGTTGGTCGTGCTCTCCGGGATACCCACTGCGGTACGTACTGAACACGGAACACAGCGCACCGATGACATCCATTTCTCTCGCGCCTGATTTGAAGTTTATGGTCACCGCCGCGGCGGACGGCGTCATGCGCCTGTGGGTCTTCACGCTGGAAAAGTCCGCACTGCAGACGAAATCGTCCGAGGCACGAGGGAATCGTTCCGGTAATCTCGATGATGGAACGTCGGGCGATAACGCGATTTCTTCCACACGCAGTTCATCCATGATCGGCGCTCGAAGAGTGAGAACGCTCGCGTCCGCGCCGCCGGCGGTCGCCTTTGAATTCCGAGGGCACCTCGGCGAGATCACGTCCACTTCGTGCGCTTCGAGCGGTCTGTTCGCGAGCAGCGGCGTCGACGGAGGTATCATGCTATGGGAACCCCACAACGCGAAGCACGTCGGGATGATCAACGCGCACGACGGTCCCGTCATCGATATGAAATTCAGTTCCGACGGCAAGTTGCTCGTATCGTCATCCGCCGATCGAACGTGTAAAGTTCATAGCGCACACAACGGCAGAATCTTATTCTCCATGTCGCACATAGGTCGCGTTCCGTGCGTTGATATGTCGTCCGATGCGAGCTGCCTCGCCGCCGGAGCCGGTGATGGCACGATTCATCTTTGGAATTGGGTTGGACGAGAAGGAACGCCGTCTGCCGGCGCCTCGCGGAGAAGACCAAATTTGCTCGGTCGAGTGCCTAAAAGCAATCGAGAACTCACAAACGGTCGAGTGGAGGATTCGATGTTGAAGATACACGGCGCCAAGGTGACCGCGATCTGTCATCTCGAGCTGAATGGACGCGATTCATACTTCGTCACGGGCGCGGCGGACGGTTCCGTGCGCATGCTCGATTCCAAAACTTGGACATTGAACGGTGACATAACCCCTCTTCAAGTGAAGAACGTGGACGACGTCGCGTTCGAAAACGTGTCCATCACGACCGTGCACTCGGATAGGTTCGATTCCACCGTCTACTTCGGTAGATCCGACGGAACGATCACCGGATGGGATTTCAGTAAAAACTCGTGGGCGTGGGCGGATAAAAAAGTCATCGAGGCGCACACGTCAGAGGTCCACGTCATGTTGGGAATTGGCAGAGGCACATTACTGACGGGCGGTGCCGACGGCTTCATCTCCGCGTGGGACGTCAACACGCGAAGTCCGGTGTTGATGAAGTCGTTCAAGGCGCACGATTCTCGCGTGCGAGGCTTGTGCGCCGACGAATCCACCGTTTACTCGACCGGCGGCGACCAACTCGTCAAACTTTGGGACATCGACAGAGAAAAGTGCGTGGCCGAATTACACGCCCACGACACGCTCGTGATGGACTGTTCCCTCACCCCGCGCGGACTCGTCACGGCGGACGCGAATGGCGTGGTCAAGCTCTGGGACCGTCGCTCGAGAGACGAATCCGCGCGCTTCAAACTCTCGCGCGGCATCCCCCTCGAGTGCTCCACCATCGCTGAACAACCAAACTTCCTCGTCGCGACGTGCGATTATGCCGTGTACGTCATCGACACGCGAAGCTACCGCGAAGTCATGTCGTTTCACAGTCCACACGCGCAAAACAGAATCACCGAGGACGGCGTCCTTCGCGCGAGCGCCTTCAATCCCGCCGGCACGCGCGCCGTCGTCGGCGACGCCCACGGTCGCGCGTACGCCCTCTCGTCCGCCTTCACCTCCTCTACCATCTAATGTAGTACTCTAGAGTCTACGCACACCCTCCATCACGCGCCATCCATCCCCGGATCGCCTCTCGCGTCTCGTCTTCGCCGCGCGTCTCGGCTGTCTGTGTTTTTCAAAACGTCTCCCCAATCCCATCCACCGTCCCGCACACGTTCGCGCGTCATGCCCGCCGTCGGCGAAGACGCGCGCGCGCGCGATCTGACCAACGGACGCAAAAAACTCGCCGAGTTTCGCGCGCGAAAGGCGAAGCGCGCGGCGTCGCTCGCGCACGCACCGCTCGATGAAAACGACGCGACGGGGACGGGGACGAACGGCGCGAACGCATCCATCACGTACGGCGCGCGTTTAGAGGCGAAACTCGCCGAGCTCGGCGCCGTCGAGGAACCGGTCGAAAAGAATGTCGCGATGCGCGCACCGACGGGCGCGGACGCGAGTCCCGAGAGCGCGCGCGCGCGCCCGCAAGTCATCGATGAAGATTACGGCGAGACGCTCGACGCGGCGGCGGCGGCGGAGCGGCGACGCGCGGCGGAGGAGGCGTTGGACGACGCTCGAAGAGAGTACGAGAGCGTGAACGATGCGATCGAGGAACTTGGGGCGGATACCGTCGCTGGGGACGTCGCGGGTGAATTGTCGAGAGAGATGGCGTCGTTGCGAGAGGCGTTCGACGCCGAGCGGGTCGCGTTGCGAAGAGAAATCGCGGAGCTCGAGGACGAGTTGCGAACCGCGCGAGGGGCGTTGGAGGATACGAACGCGATTGTCGCCGAGCGCGCGGTGGAGATTGACGCCGTTCGAGGTGAACTCGCGGAAAAGACTGAGGAATTGCGCCGCGCGACGGAGGATGTCGAGGACGCGCGCGCGGGCATGGAGGAGATGAAGACGGCGATCGAAGAGTCGAAGAGGGCGTCCAAGGAAAAGGTGAAAAAGGCCATCGCCAAAGGGAAGAGCATCGAATCTGAGAAGAAGGCGCTCGAGACGGAGATGGAGACGCTTCGCGCGGCGAGCGAGGAACACGAGGTGCGCGCGCGACGACTCGCTGAAGCCGAGGACGCGATTACGTCTCTCGAGCGCGATTTGAGCGACGCAAGAGACAAGGCGCTCACGTTCGAGGGTATGGACGACGCGCTCTCCGAAGAAAAAATTCGCAATAAGGATTTACAGGCGCAGCTCGCCATGCTTCACTCGATCGAGGCGAGTCGGCGCGAGGGCGATGAGAAATTGGCGGCGGCGAATGAAGACGTCGAACGACTCACGCACGAAGTGGAGAACGCGATGCGCGAGCTCGACGCCGCGAGACGCGACGTGGATGAGGCGAAAACCGCCGCCGACGCGCAGAATGCGCAGAATGCGTCGTTGCGAGAGGAATCGGAGCGTTCGGTAGAGTCTTTGCGACAATTGGAGGAGAGCGTCGCGCGAGAACGCGCCGAGGCAGAGGAGGCGCGCGCGCGTCTCGAAACGAGCGTTCGGGACGCGACGGACAAATTGGACGTCTCCGAGCGCGCCGTCTTTGAAAAGGACGCCGAGATTCAGTCCCTGTCCGTAAAGCTCGAGGACGCGCAACGTGCGACGAGCGATGAAATCAATGAGTTGCGCGCACGACTCGACGCGAGCGAAGAGGGCAAGGAGGCGTCGTCGCGGCGATTGAACGAGATGCTTGAGGAGGCGAAGACGCGGTTGAACGACGCGAACGAGCGAATCCAACGTCTCAGCGAAGAAAAGTCCAAGTACGAGGAAGCGCTCGCCGAGAAGACGAGGGAAGCGACTTCACTCGAAACGCGCGCGAGAGAGGCGAACGATTCGTCGGTGGCGGAAACCGACGAATTGCGCGCGCGCGTCGAATGCCTTGAATCAGATTTGGAGGCTCAAAAGGCGCACGCCGTTGAGTTGATGGGCGCGGTGAGCACGGCGAACGCCGAGATCGAGACACTGTTCCGAGCGAAAGCGGCGGTGGAGGAGACGGCGCGCGCCAAGGATGATGAAATCGAGCGGTATCGAGCGTCAATCGAAGAGACGCGCGAGACGTCCGCAGCCGAGCTCAAGGACGCGCGCGCGCGGTTGGACGCGGCGGAGTCGGAGAAGGGGGCGCAACACGAGCAACTGATGGAGATGAACGCGCGCGTGCAAGAGCACGTAGAACAGTTGGCGTCGTTGAACGCAGCGAAAGCGCGCGCGGAGGAGACGACGGCGGCGAGAGACGAAGAAATTGCGCGGCTCGCCGCCGAGTTGGAATCGTTGCAGTCATCCGAGACTGAAACCGAGGCGCTTCGCACGAACGCGAGCGCGCTCGCGCGAGACAAGGAATCGCTCGAGACGCGTCTCGCCGAGGCGACGAGTGCGATAGACGCGTCCAAACGGGAGGCGGACGCGCTCGGCGAGGCGAATCGCACGCTCGAAAACAAAATCCTCGAAAAGGATGAGCAAGTCGTGCTTCTGGATAAGAAATTGAAGGAGGCGCAAGAAGCATCCGACGAGGGCGCCGCGTCTCTGCGAGAACAGCTCGAGAGCGCGCAGCGTGATGCGGCGGAACGCGTCGCGACGCTCGAAGAGCAACTCGCCGAGGCGACGACGCGGTTACAGGCGACGACGGTGTCGCTCGACGAAGCGGCGGAATCGAAATCTGCGATCGAAGACGCGCTGGCCGTCAAGGATGAAGAGATCGCCCTATTACGCGCGCGAGACGACGAGACTCGCGGCGCGGCGGAGAGCGAGCTCCGAGAGTTGCAAGCCAAACTTGACGCTTTGGAACAAGAAAAGCACGCAAACGAAAACCAACTCAAGGAGTACGCGGCGCAATCGCAAGACGTCAATGCTGAGTTGACGGCGTTAAAGGCTGAGAAAGAGACTCTACGCGAGTCCCTCACCGCGAAAAATCAAGAAACCATCGAGTTACACGAGCGCATCACGTCCATGAGTCAAGGTTCGAGTGAAGAGTTGGCGCGCGCGAACGAGGAATTGGCGCGAATGGAAAGCGCGCGGGAATCGCTCGTCGCCGAACGCGAAGCGCTCACGAAGAACACCGGCGCGTTCGAAGAGCGGTTGGCCGAGGTGGAGACGGAGCGCGACGAACTTGCGAGGGCGAAGGCTGCGTTCGAGGAGCGTTTGGTTCATCTGGAGACGGAGCGCGACGAATTAGCCAACAAGGAGGCGGAGTCTTTGAACGCATCGGCGGCGCGAATCGCCGAATTCGAAAAGGAGATCGCCGAGATGCGCTCGATGGAGGAGAAGACTCTCGGTGAGATGAGCGCGATGGCGGATGAGAAGAACGCCGTCATCGCGCGACTCACGGAGGAATTGGACGCGGTGAAAGCGAAGGAGGCGTCCGACGCGCAAGGACGCGTCGGCGAACTCAACGCCGCGCTGAGCCAGGCGCAACACGAGGCGGCAACGATGCGCGCCGCTGTGGAGGAAGCACGCGCGACCGCCGCGGCGACCGATGACTTGCGCGCTCGTCTCACCCAAGCCGAGGCGGACGCCGCCACGGCACTCGAGGTTCAAAAAGAATTGACAGCCAAGCTCAACGAATCCAACGCCGCGCTCGCCAAGGCACAGAGCGCGCCGCCGTCGCCGCCGCCGCCACCCTCTTCGGCGTCTCGCCGAAAACCGAGAACGCCGTCCGACAGTTCGATAACCATCGACGTCGAATCGGGAGACCGCGCCGAATCCCCGTCGAAATCCATGCGTATTTGGAAGGATTCTCGCGTCACCGGTCGCGTGCCGAAACGTTTCCAACCTGCCATGGAATTTTGCGACACCGCCTTCATTCGGTTCTTCCGCGTCATGCGCACGCAACCGTCTCTGCGATTCGCCGCGCTCTCCTACTGGGCGTTTCTTCACGCGTGGCTCTTCTATCACGCGTTCCTCGCCTACTAACCGCCCGTGTAACGCACCGAACCATCCATCCTGAGTCGCCGCGCCGACGCGCGCCGTCGTCCCCAGAGTCGCGCGCGAGCGATGACGATGCGCGCGGTCACGACGACGACGACGACGACCGCTACGCGCGGGCGCGCGGTGACGATCTCGACCACCTCGACGACGGCGTCTCGCGCGAGGGGCGCGCGCGCGCGTCGATGCGGTGCCGAAACGCGCGCGAGCGTCGGCGCGCGGTCGAACAATGTCGAGGCGTCGATGGACGAGGAGGACGAGGAAGAGGGAGCGCCTGCGCGCGGTGCGTGCACGCGTCGTCTCGCCGTCGGCGTCGCCGCGCTCGCGGTGACGACGGGGGCGCCGAGACGCGCGCGCGCGGGCGGCGGCGGCGGGAAAACCGTTCCCAAGGCGCCGCGCGCGTTGGCGCGCGCGACCCTGCGGCCGTCGAGGGTGATCAAGGGGAATTGGCAACTCTCCGGTGGACACGCGGGGGATCGAGCGACGGATCGAACGCGAGGTGAGGACGCGGTGGCGGATTTCGCGGCGTTCGTCGACGCGGGCGTGACGACGTTCGACACCGGTCCCGAGGCGTGCGGATACGGTCCGAGCGAGACGGTGATCGGAGAGTACCTGCGCACGGCGCACGGACGGGCGCACGCGCGTGATATTGATGTTTTCACGAAGCTGTGTTGCGTCGGGCGCGAGCAAGCGAATATGACGAAGGAGTGGGTGGAGGCGAACGTCGAGCGACCGAGGCGAAGACTGGGCGTGGAGAAAATTTCCATGGTGCAAATGTATTGGAACGATTACGGAAGGCGAGGGTACGTGGACGCGGCGTTGTATCTGACGGATTTAAAGCACCAGGGAAAGCTTGGGGCGGTGTCGCTGACGAATTTCGACACGAAGCGCATGAAGGAGATGGTGGACGCGGGTGCGGAGATTTCGACGAATCAGATTCAATACTCTCTGTTGGATCGTCGTCCGGAAAAGGTGATGACGGCGTATTGTAAAGACACCGGCATCGGGTTACTTCCGTATGGCGTCGTCGCCGGAGGGTTGCTGTCGGATAGATACTTGAACGTTCGGCCAGAAAAGGTGGTGACGAATACATACTCACTCCAAAAATACGCCTCCGTCATCGGACAGGTGGGCGGATACGAGTGGTATCAAAAGCTCTTGCGAACGCTTCGCGCGGTGGGTGACAAGCATGACGGCGCGAGCGTCGCCAACGTCGCGTCCAAGTGGGTGCTCGACTCGCCCGTCGTCCCGGCCATCATTGTCGGCGCACGAAATGCCAATCACGTCGCCGACCACGTCGCGTTGTTTGATTTCGAATTAGACGCCTCAGATCGCGCGGCGATCGCCGCCGTTCTCGCCGAAGGTCGGCAGTCCACCGAGGACGCGTACACCTGGGAGCGCGGTGGCGCTTGGTGAGACGAACGGACGCGCGTTCGCATTGCGTATTTTACATTGTTTTATTTCATCACGGTTTGACGACAATCTTACCAAACTTTGTCGGATCGCGAAGCGCGTCGCACGCGCGCTCGATGTCTTCTAAGTCTAAAACCTCTCCGACCGGTATGCGCAATTTCCCGCTCTCTACTAAACGCGCGATGGTCACCATGGCGTCGGGATCTAAACGCGCGACGGCTTGTTCGTATCCCACATCCTTTTGCCAACGCGAAAACGCCTGTTTCCTCGCAAACTCCCCGAACCCTCTCAGAGCGCCGATCAACATTCCCTCCTCGCTCGTCACAAACTTACCCAGATCGCCGTGTAACGTCACGTACGTCCCGACGCCGTACTTTAATAAATCCGTCGCGTGCGCGCGCGTCTTCTTCGTCCCCACGCAATCCACCGCGACGTCGAACGGCGTCCATCCTCGCTCCTCAGCCGTCTTCCTCAAAGAAAACCCTTTCACCGCGTAATCCACCACCTCATCCACGCCCACGACCTCCCGCAAAAACTCAAAATCCCTCGCGTTCGCCGTCGCCGTCGTCTCGCACCCCGCGTCCTTCGCCAACGCGCACGCCGCCGTCCCCACTGCCGAACCTCCCCCGAGAACCAACGCCCGCCCTCCCTTTCTCGCTCGCCCTCTCCCGATCATCGCTCTATACGCCGTCAATCCCGCGAACGGGATCGCGCACGCCTCCTCGTGCGTCATCCACCTCGGTTTCTTCGCCGCCGCGTGCGCCGGCGCCGCCGCCACCTCGGCCCACGCGCCTCGCCTCGACGTCGGCGCCGTCGCCCCGTACGCCTCGTCCCCGATCGCCCATCCGCGCACGTCTCGTCCGACGTCGAGAACCTCTCCCGAGTACTCTCGACCCGGCGTCCACGTCCGTCGCGCGTCGCGCGGCCCCGCGTACACGTCGACCGCGTACCCGTCCCGCACGGCGCCGACGTCGATGTGATTGACGCCCGCGGCGCGCACGCGCACGAGAATGTCGCGAGGACCGATCGGGGGAAGCGGAACGTCGGCGCGCACGGTGACGGCGCGCGCGGTCGCGCACGCGCGCGCCGCGCGCATGCGAACGGGACGTCGATCGTTCGTTCGCGCGATGCAATGACGACAGTGGTCGACGCGCGCGCGGTCGACGGGAGGACGATGCGCGCGATGACGACGCGCGCGGTGACGACAACGACGACGTCGCGCGCGGTGACGACGCGCGCGCGGTCGGTGCGCGCGGTGACGACGCGCGCGCGCGCGATGACGGTGATGGCGTCAGCATCGTCATCGTTCCCATCATCGTCGGCGACGCGGCGTCGCGCGCGCGCCATCGCGCGCGCGAACGATCCCTCCTCCTCCTCCTCCTCCTCCTCCTCCTCCGACGATTCCGAGGACGGAAGCTCGGAGCCGAACCTCTCGAGCTCGTTCGCCGAGGAGCTCGCGAAGAGACGCGCGGCGGGCGCGTCGGCGGCGTCGGCGGCGCGCGAAGACGCGGAGTCTTCGAACCCGTTCGAACGCGCGAGCGATGCGAAAGAGAAGGCGCCGCCGACATTTTCACCCGATCGATCGGCTCGACGGGTCGCGGACGAAGGGGATCAATTGGCGCGGTCGCGCGCGTTACAATCCGAAGGCGCGTCCTCGCGAAGTTTCTCTCTCGCGCGACGTCTCGCGAAGTCTCTCGCTCGACGCTGACCTTGAATTTTCCGCGCACCAGGTCTCGAGGGATTCCCCGCGCGCGCGAAGGAACTCCTCACGCTCGGATTCTCCGCTTTTCTCGGATTCGGTCCCTTCATCGCCGCCCTGTCCGTGGTCTTTTGTCTCACGTATCTCCTCTTCGGAAGCGACTTCATTCACGCGGGCGACGACGGGTACGGATCGCCGGCGTTCGTCCCGGCCGAGGTCTTGCTCGGCGAACCGACGGTGGATCCGATGATTCCGTTCGATGATCCCGCGTTCGATCGCGAGTAGTCTCGCGCGATCGGTCGAGCCGACGTCGAACGCGACGCTCTCGACTCGACTCGACTCGACTCGACTCGACTCGACGCGATTCTGATTCGATTGAAAAAAACGCGGGAAAAAAACGATTGTTAATTGATCTCCGCCACACGTCGTCGCGCGCGAGAGGCGAGGCGCGAGAGACGCGCGGAAGACGCGCGAGGGACGAAGCAAAATGCTCGGTGTGTTTCGAGCGCGAAAACCGCGCGATGTGCGCGCGCCGTCGACGCCGGTGAAGCGTAAGATGTCGTCGACGGGAGACGATCGGGCGAACGAGACGAGCGCGCCGGTGACGCCGATCAAGGGGACGCCCGTGCGCGTGGATCCGGTGGTGAAGAGCGTGTACAGATACATCGATAAGAAGACGTACCTGGATTGGGGGCTCACGAGCGATTGGTCGGTGAATGGACCGAGAAAGAGACGATCGATCGGCGGAGACGGAGCGCCGACGACGGAGACGGCGACGGAGGAGGAGGGAGCGCGCGCGGTGAAGAAGATCAAGGTGGAAGAAGACGGGGAGGAAAATGAAAACGCGGCGAGCGAGGGGTACGGAGAGATGACGGAGGGTTCGATCGAGCGGTTGTTGCAGTTGTTGGGAGATTTGGCGCGGGCGGAATTGGACGCGCCGCTTCCGGTGCGGACGCCGGAGAAGGGGAAGTCGAACGCCGCAGCGTGGGCAGATTTGAACATGTGCGAAGAGAGCACGTTCATCGATGTCGGGAGTGGGTACGGAAAGGTCGTGTTCCACGCCGCGCTATCGACCAAGGTGGCCAAGTCGGTCGGCGTTGAGTACGTTCCCTCTCGCGCGCAAAAGGCGTCCGAAGTCCAAGCGGAACTCCTGAACGGTGATCGAGCCTTCATGACGGACGAGTCGCGCGAACTCGTCTCACCGCCTCGTTGCGAGTTGGAACAGGGCGACGCGACGACTCGCGGGGCTTTCAAGTTTTCTCACATTTACATGTACGATCGAGTCTTCAACGAAAAGACGCTCGCCCTGTTGGCCAAGCAACTGAACCGATCCGACTTTAAAGTGCTCGTGACGTACCAGCGCGAAGAATTGTGGCGACGCGTGGGATTGCGCGACGTCGAGCACGTGCATTCGTTCACGATGCGCACGACTGGCGGACAAAACTTCAAGGCGTACATTTTCGTGAAATCAAGTTGAGGCGTTCCGACGGAATTAGTTGGTGGCGTACTGTAGCTGATGTATCAATGAGACTAGTCAATGGTAAGAATCGTTTCTCATTTAACTCGAATTTCCCACGGGTTCGGGCTGTGAATCGCTTTCCTTCGCCTTGAGCTCCGCCTTGTACGCGCGAAGCGCCACGAGTCCCTCCTCCAACACCGTGGCGTCCTCGCCGCGCCCCTTGAACTCTCTGATGAGAGCTTTGAGCTCCGTCTCCGTGGCGATCTTGCGTTCCTCTAACTTCTTCTTGCGCGGAAGTCTGTTCTTCATCATCTCCTCCATCTTTTTCGCTTCCTCCTCATTCATACCAGCCTCGAGCGCGCTCTGCATCGCATACTCGGGAGCCTTCTCCGCCTCCTTGGCTCGCCATTCAGCCAACCACTCCTCGTTCCAGATGATGGATGGGCCGGTGTACTCTTCGCCCTCTTCCAGGAATTCCGCGTCTTCCGGAATAGCGACGCAACCGAGAGGAATCTTAATGTTGACTCCCTCCGGCGCCTCGACGGTGGCTTGGGCGCCGCCGTTGCGCAAAAACACCTGAATTCCTGTCGTGAAGACGTTGTTCCAGAACCAATAGAGCGCTAAACCCGCCGGAACGGTGAGGGAGATGTAACCGATGAAGAGGGGCAACAACTTCAACAGCACGGATTGGTTTTTCATCTCGTCAGTTTGTTCATTCTCCTCGGGCTTCAACACTTCCATGCTCACGAATTGGGAAATCGTCGTGAGAATGGGAAAAATCAAATACAGAGAAGCTTCGTCCCAGCCGATGGGAGGCGCAAAGTCGGAGTCGAGCGGAAGCAGCCAACTCAAATCTCTCGTATCCGTCGGACCGGCGAGGGATGGAATAAAGAACCAGGCTTCATCGAACGCGCCGTCGACGCCGGCGTTGTTAAAGGCGCGATACAATCCCGCGAGCACTGGAAACGTCAAGAGCGCCGGACCACAACCCGCGAGCGGATTCACATTGTTCTCCTCGTACGCGCGGTTGATCTCGACGTTCATTCTCTCCTCATCGTCCGCGTACTTTTCACGAAGCGCCGCGATCTGCGGTTGCAAATTCTTCATGTTGAGCGAACTCACCACCTGATCTTTCGTCAAAGGAAACGTCACCGCCTTGACCAAAATCGTCACGATGATGATGGCGTTACCCGTCGAATACGGCACCCCGAGCGCTTGCAACTGTCCTTGAATCGAAAACAACAGTTTCTCAAGCGCGTCGGACACCGGCGCGAGCCAACCCTCCATTCTCTGCGGCGCCGCGATTTCTCCGCTCGCGATTTTCGCCGCGCGCTCCTCCGCTCGCACCGCCTTCATCGCGTCCATCAACGGCGACCCATCCACCGCGACCGCCGCATCGCTCACATTCGCGATCTCCATACCTCCCCTCGCGCTCGCGTCCGCGTCCACCAGCGCACCCGCGTCCATCGCGCTCAGCGCCGCGCTCGCGTGCGCGCTCGCGTGCGTTCCCAACTCTCTCGCCGCGTCCAAGGCGTGCGCGACGTCCATCGCGCTCATCCCCTCGAGCGCGCGCGTCATCGTTCGCGCGCGTCTCGTCATCGTTCGCGCGACGCGCGCGTCGACGCGCGATCGCACCCTCGTCGTCGTCGCCGTCGCCGCGCGCGCGCCCCGCCGCGCGCGCGCGCCCTCGAGCCCACCGTCGACATCTCGCGCGCGCGCGCGCGAGACGCCGAGAATCGCGCTCGAGGAGAGGCGAGCGCACGACGACATGTCGTCGCGATGTTCTCGCGCGGACGCGGTCGCTCGGCGCGCGTCGAAGGCGTCGTGTGGCGCGCGCGCGACGCGCGGGGACGGATAACACGAGGGATAACCTGACACATTGACCGATCGTGACTCGTGGTCTCACTGTTTACGCACACGTGCACAGGGCGACGCGGACGCCCTCGCGAACGCGCGACGGACCCGCCCCTCTCTCGCGCGCGCGAACGACCCGAGTCGCGAACGGGGGCGAGGACGATGCGATGGGCCGTCGCGCGCGCGGTGGCGCTCGAGCGCGGTGTCGTCGCGGAGGCGGCGCGCGCGACGAGCGCGAGTTCCGCGGGCGTCGAGGCGGTGGAGGACGCGCGCGGCGAGCGATGGCGCGCGAGGGACGAGCCCGCGAGCGCGAGCGATGGGTCGGATACCGCGCGCGCGCGCGCGTTCGCGTCGGGGGGAATCGTGGTGGACGGAGGATTGGGTTCGCGCGTGTTGGACATGTGGCTCATGGCGGTGCCGAAGAGAAAGGTGACGCCGAGTCGACGAAAGAAGAGGAATCAGTTTAAACGCGTGCCGTTCATCGAGAGCGTGGTGCGATGTAGAGTGTGTGGGAAGGTGGATCTACCGCACGTGCGGTGCTGCGAACGCGAGGCGGTGGAGAGGGACCGAGGCGAGAGGGACGCGGAGTCGCCGGGTCCGTGAGGTTTTCTTTTTTAGCTCTCGTCATTTTCAATTAAAAGAAGGTGGAAATTTTTTTAGCTTGCAAATTACGCGTGCACGCGCCGAACTTAATGAACAAACTATGTCTCGAAGTTGTGTTCCTTCAACCAAACCTTGGCCTCGCCGAACTTGCTCTCGTCGGTCGGGCGGCCGTCCTCGCGCCACTTCTTGATCCAAGCTTCCGCCGCCGCGCGTTGGTCGGCGGTCAAGTTGTCGGCAGAAACGAAAGTCTTCTTCGTAACACTCTTGACCTCAATGGTGGTCTTCGTGGAAGCGGTGACCGGGGTCGGTGCCGGGGTCGGCGCCGGGGCCGGGGTCGGTGCCGGTACCGCCGCCGCGGGCTCGATGGTGGTCTTCCAGGAGTCAATCCACTGCTGCGCCTCCTTCGCGTTCGCCGCCGCATCAGACTTCGGCTTGGTGGCAACCGGCTTCGGCGTTTCAGCCGCAGCCGGCTTCGGCGTGTCCTTCTTCCACTTCCAAGCATTGATCCATCCTTGCGCCTTCTCCGCGTTCGCCTCCGGCGTCGGCTTCGGCTTCGGCGTCGGCTTCGGCGTGGAAACCGGCTTCGGCTTCGGCTTGTCAACCTTGAAGGAAATCGGCTTGAAGGTCGACTTCGACTTGGTAACCGGTTTCGACTTGGTAACCGGCGCCGACTTGGTGATCGGCTTCGGCTTGGAAACCGACTTGAAGGAAATCGGCTTGAAGGTCGACTTCGACCTGGTAATCGGCTTCGACTTGGTAATCGGCTTCGGCTTGGAAACCGACTTGAAGGAAATCGGCTTTGGCTTCGGCGCCGACGATCCTTCCGTCGTGTATTTGTCAAGGAAGCTAGTGAACCAGCCTTCCGTGGTGCTTTCGCCACCCTTACCAGTCGGGGTCGGGGTCGGAGACTTCGTCGCGTTCATCGCCGCCTTGCGTTCAGCTTCGAACTTCTGGTTCTCCGTCTCGTACACGAGGGCGATCGTCCCGGCAATACCGACAGCGGCCTCGGCCGAGAGGTTCAAGAAATCACCAGAATCTTCGTTCGCCTTGGCGAGAATGGCATCCGCCTTTGCGTCTTGAGAGGCGAGAAGCGCTTCAATATCGATGGTTTCGCCCGTGATCTTCTCTTCCTTGTCAGCCATGCGAGGTTGAAGGGCACCACTGAACGGATTGCCCGGCGTGCTCGGGAGAACCTTGGAGAACGGATTGGCCGTCTTCTTTTCGACAGTGCGCTTCTTGTAGACCGGTCTTTCGGCAGTCGCGGCAGAGCCAGATCTGGACGCCTTCTTCGCGGCGAGTTCAGCCTTCTTCGTTTCTCTCTTGGCGGCGGCTTCCGCGGCGGCTTGCTGACGAGCCGCGTCGACTTCAGCCTTCTTCGCCGCAGCTTCAGCCTTCTTAGCTTCTCTCTTGGCGGCCGCTTCCGCGGTGGCTTGCTGACGAGCTGCGGCGGCTTCAGCCTTCTTCGCGGCGTTCGCTGCTTTCTTGGCTTCCCTCTCGGCTGCCTTTTGGGCGGCATCCACCGACTTCGGCGCGGCCGGCGTGGACTCCATGTATTGAGAGAAATCAATGCCGAAGTCGAAACCCATGTCGGTGGCGGCCGGAGCAGCAGCCCTCTTCGCCTCAGCGGCCGCCTTCCTCGCGGCGGCGGCGGCTTCTCGCTCAGCCTTCTTAGCCGCCTGCTTCTCCTCGGCGGCCGCCTTCTTGGCTTCCCTTTCGGCAGCCTTTTGGGCGGCGGCTTCAGACTTGCTCACCTTCGGCGCGGCCGGCGTGGACTCCATGTATTGAGAGAAATCAATGCCGAAGTCGAAACCAGTGTCCATGTTGGAGGCGGCTTCGCGCTCAGCCTTCTTGGCGGCGGCGGCGGCTTCGCGCTCGGCCTTCTTGGCGGCGGCGGCGGCTTCGCGCTCGGCCTTTGCAGCGGCACTCTTGGCTTGAGCCTCAGCCTTCTTGGTGGCGGCGGCGGCTTTGCGCTCGGCGGCGGCGGCTTCACGCTGAGCCTTAGCGGCGGCAGCCTTTTCTTCCTTCGGTTCAGCCTTCACCGCGACGACCGGCTCCGGTTCAGCCTTGGGTTCCGGCTCCGCCTTGGGCTCCGCCGGCGCCGGCACAGGGACGTTGAAGCTCGGAATGTTAAAGCTCGGAACTTGGAAGCTCGGGGCTTCGAAGCTCGGGGCTTCGAAGTTCGGGGCACCGAAGCTCGGCACCTTGAAGCTCACGGCGGCACCATCGGTCGAACGGCGCTTCTTCGTCCCCTTCGGACTACGCTTCACGTCGTCGTCGTTGTCGAGATCGATTATTCGCGACTCGTCGATGCCCCTATCGTAACGGTACGGAAAGTAATCGTCCGTTTCACCGGTGATCGCTTCGTAATCCATGCTCGAAAGACTGTTAGAACTCTTAAGTTCGCTGAGGTAATCCTTAGCCGCGTTCGGCGCGGCGGCCGGTTCGGCGTCGGCCTTCTTCGCCTCGGCAGGCGTCTTGGTTTGCGCCTTGGTCGCCCAAAAGTTGTCGAAAGAGCTCGGCGTGCTCACCTTGACGCGCTCCGGCGCTTCAGCTTTCGCATCCGGATCTTCGACCGGGTCGACTTCATCGCCCACGGCGGCGACTTGCACGACTTCGGTCGCCATCTGCGCCGCGTTGGCCGGCTCGATCGCCCCCTCCACGCCCGAGAGCACGGAGAACGCCATCACGCCCGCGGCGCTCATGCGCTGCAACACGCTCTCCTCCGCCGGCTCATCGGACTCATCCTTCGCGGCACGAGTCGTCGCACGGACGCCTCTCCTAGAAGCGTTCGAGCGTTTCTTCGCGGAAACCTATCGTCGAAAAGACGTCGTCAGTCTTCGATCGAGCGTCCCAATTCCAAAAATGAAGCCTCCTCCGATCGACCACCCCACGCCGACATCCACGCGTCCGCGCGATCGCGCGCCTCGACCCGCGCCTCGATCGTCACCACCGCGCATCCTCTCCCGCGCGCGATCCTCACGAACACATCCCGCGCGCGTCGCACCGCCCGTTCGATGCGCGATCATCCAGCCCATTCGATCCATCGAAATCAAACAATCAATCGCCCGATCGATGGCCGTCGCGCCGTCGCGTCGCGTTCGCGCGTTCGCGCGTTCGCTCGCTCGCGTACCTTTACGTTCGCGAACGCCCCTCGCAGGGCGCTCTGCGACATCACTCCGCTCGCGGCGTGCGACATAGTCTGCCGCGATACGATTGCGATCGATCGAACGATCGATCGATCGATCGAGCGCGCGCGCGAGCGATCCGGGGCGGGCGCGCCGTGACGCTCTGTGTCGTGTACGGGGTCGACCATCGTATAGAACGTCCAGAGACGAGGATCGTTGATGCGAGACACTGTGTTATCGACTCGAAATAAATACCACTTTACATCGTCAAAATAGTGGGATGGTGACCCACCGGGCCTGACGTGGGTGTCGATCGACTTCACGCGCGCGTGTGACGCGCAGTCTGCACGTGGAATATCAACCGTCGTGCGGGCGGGCCGGACGACCGCCGGCGAGGTCGCGCGCGAATGCGCGCGGATGGATGGATGGATGGATCGGTCGAACGGCGACGAACGCGACGCGCGATGACGCGCGAGACGACGCGATAGGTGTGATTTAATTTTGTTATCGCGCGTCGCGTCGCGCGTCGCGTCGTCGCGCGTCGTCGTCGCGCGCGCGTCGTCGCGAATGCTCGTCCACGCGCGCGACCGTCCATTCCCGAGGCGTCGCGAGTGGGGGAGGTCGACGACTCGCGATCGGTCGAATCGCGCGATCGCTCGACCGGTGACGCATCGACGGACCGAACGCCGGTGACGCGTCGCGACGCGGCGGCGAACGCGCCGGCGTGGAAATAGTTTTTTCTTCCGCGCGTCTCGTATTCGTCTCTCGCGCGCGCGTCTTCCCCGCGCGTCTGGCGCCCCATTCGTCTCAACCACCAATCATCATTCGTCCACCTCGGAGGTCGTCCTAAACCCACCCGCGACGCGCGTCCGACGCGGCGGAATTGGGCCTCGATCTCGACGCGATCGCCTCGCGCGTCGCTCGCGACGACGACGACGACGACGACGCGAGAGAGAGACGCGAGCAAAACGTCGCGCTCGATCGTCGACGCGCTCGATCGTCGTCGTCGCTCGCGCGCGCGACGACCCGGGCTCGATCGTCGACGACCCGCGCTCGGGCGGGTGGCTCGCGCGTGAGATTTCTCGTGCAACGAGTCGTGACTCGAGAATCAGTCCCATTTTGGGCGACCGTCCATCCCATCCGCACGTTCGACGAACGGCACTCATTCGCGCGCGACGCGCACGCTGCGTGCGCGGGGACGCGGTCGCGGTCGCGCGAGTGGACGGATACTTTTTCAGTCTCAATCGATCGACGGTGATCGAGCGTCGAACCCGCGCGCGCGAGCGTTCGAGGTCGTTCAAAGACGCATCCGCGCGCGCATCATCCGCGCGGTCGCCCTCCGCCGTAGAATTCCCACGCGCGTCGGCGCGCGGAGGCGGGCGAGGGAGTCGTCGCGACCCGTGATCGCGCGCGAGATGGCGACGCGATTTCGGGAGGGCACGATCAAGCGCGCGTGCTACGACGCGCTCCTCGACGCCGGCGCGCGCGGGTTGACGGTGCGTCGTCGCGACAGCGCTCGCGAACGATCGACGCGCGCCGAGCCGTGGTTGTCGCGATTTATGTGGAACGCGGACCGTCGTCCTTGGCGGAACGAGGCCACAGTATGGAGACTGACGCGTTCGAGTCGCGCGCGCAGGTGAAGGAGATCGCTCGAGCGGTGCGAGAGCGATCGGTGGGGGTCAAGTTGGGAGGAGCGACGCCGCAGAACACCATCGTCGGACAGTTGTCGAAAGGTGCGCGAGAGAGGGCAGGGAGAGGCGACGCGCGCGATCGCGGGGACGCGCGCGGGCAGGAGACGCGAAGACGACGCGACGGGAAAGACACGGAGAACGCGATGACAGACGCAGAGACTGACAATGAGATGCGCGACGTAATAGATCCGACGTTTATTTTGATTAAACGCGCGACGTACAGCGTGATACCCGAAACGTTGGAAGAGGAGGAGGCGAAGGCGTGCGCCAAGCGCGGCGTCAAGCGAGAGAGAGAGTCGGCGTCGGACGTCGCCGCATTGGCCGTCGAAGCGGCGGCGAACGTGAAACCGGCGCTGACGACGACGACATACGAGAGCGAGAGCGATAAGAGTTCTCTGTCTGAGCTCGTGGACGTGAACTTGGCCTACGAGCCCGGGTGTATGGTAGAAGTAGCGCGACCTCACGAGTCGCACGGGGCGACGTGGGCGAGTGCCAAGGTCATCGAGAATGACGGCACCACTGTCACGCTCGGCGTTGAGTCCGAGGGTGGCCACGAAGCGGACGCCGACGTCATTCGACTTCCGGCGACTCTGTTGTCGAGCACGATCCGTCCGAGACCGCCGACTGAAACTCTGGCGGTGGACCAGTCGCTTCGTCTGAACGAGGAAGTGGATGTACATTACAACAACAGGTGGTGCGAAGGCTACATCTCCCAGATCACGGACGCGAGAGGAAAGATTGTGGTGTGTTTCCCAGGGGTTGGTGTGAAAAAGGACACGGCTTTGATCGTCTTCCAAGATTCTACCGGCCAGTCGTGGATTCGCGAGACGTGGAACAAGACGCGACCGAAACGCGCGTCGATCAGGAGAGGTTGGACACTGTCGCTCAACGGTCGGTGGTCGCCGAGAGGTGTGCCACAGGAAAATGGTACCGCCGGTCCGGATTCCGCCTACAAGCAACTCGCGGCGGCGAGTGTGAGCGAAGCAGGAGATAGCACGCAACGTTTCACCGGCTGCAAGAACGTCGCGAGCGAGCAACCCTCCAGAAACGTCTCAACCGCAATCGCGGGCGCCACCGTTGCGTCTTTCGTTGGAGAGTCCACCAAAGGCGTGGTCACCTCTGTCGAGACTGACTGTCCGTTCAAGTCCATCTCTGAAGCGTGCTTCCACCTGTTGCTCACCGCCGGCCCCGCGGGTTTGCAAGTGAGCGCGATGGTTCGTGCAATCAGAGAGCGATCACTCGTAAAACTCGCTGGAAAGACACCGGCAAACACTGTGTACAGTCGACTGAGTCAAGATGCGAGATTTCTCAGCGTTTCGCGCGGCGCGTACGCTCTAGTGAGCGTCGTGGAGGCGGCAGCTGAGGCACAAAACAACGCCGGGCAACACAAGTCGCACGCCGATGAGTCGCCAAAGCGACCGGTACCACGCGTATCCGAAAACAGAATGCGTGCCACGATGAATCCCATGAGCACAGAGCATTCGGGAATCAATCGGGATGGTTTCGCGAGCGCGACGCCGTCAATCGCCGGGGACTACTCGATTTCGAAGAGCTGCATGTCCGAGCTCTCGAACGCGAGCGAACTTCTCCTCGGTCTCCGCCGGGGCAGGAGTAATTAGTCACCTTCGATACACTCCTGATGAGACATTCAGCAGCTCTCGCAGGCTCACATGTATAAAACTAAAAGCGACGCGCGCACCTCAACGGTCAGAATTTTGTTAGAAAGTATACATATTCCGTTACATGCGTCTTCTATCGCCCTCGCTCGTCGCGAGCGCCGTCTAAAACCCTCGAGGTATCGAATGCGCGGGCACCACCGCGGGCGTTCGCCCGAGCGTCGCGCTCACGCCGATCCAAATCAGAACGAACAACACGTACGAGGACGCGAACGAATCGATGAAAAACTCCATCCACTCCCCCACCTCGTCCAGATCGATCAACAACCACGACGTTTGGAAAAAATACGTCCCGACGTTGATGAAGAACGCCCCCCAGACGCTCCACCCGAATCCATAGAACCCCGCGATGCCGTAGATGCATCCGAGGTACCACGCCAGAAAGTACTTGGCCAACGCATTGATCCTCTTCACCTCCTCCTTCCCCCACGCCTCGTCTCCACCGCGCGCGCGACACTTCTCCAAAAGCGGCCCATCATCGACCACTCGCTCGCGCGCGAGCTCTATCGTGCGCGCGATCGCGCTCGCGCGCGCCATGTCGATCAATCACGACGCACGACTCACGACCCACGATCGAGTCCCCTCGCGCGTCGGGACGGGCCCGTGACGTCGATCGACGCCCCAATCGCTCGCGCGCGCGAAGCTCCTCGGCGCGAACGAGACGTTCGAGCGGTCGTGACGAGATGTGCGCGCTCGCGATGCGCGTCACCGCGCGCGCGGACGCGCGGAGCGTCGCGGCGTCGTCCCCGCGCGTCGCGCGCGCGCGCGCGCCTCGGGCGCATCGTCCGGGCGCGGCGCGCGCGGCGACGCTCAGAGCGCGCGGTGCGGTCGAGATCGCGCAGACGGCGCTGGACGCGGAGACCGTCACCGCAGGTCTCGCCGCGGTGGCGGGACTCGGGGCGGGACTCGGGATTCCAATCTTCTTCGTGTGGCAGGAGCGGAGAGATAAGGAGCGCCTGGAGGAGATTCGCGAGCTGAACAGAGCGACGCTCAAGGCGACTGGGGAACAGATGTCGGTGGAGGAGATTGAAGAATTGCGACCGGCGAGATACCTCGATCGACGCGAGTTCAAGGATGACGATTAATCCTCTCGATGATTGTCGAGGGACGCGAGACGCGAGACGTGTCGCGAAGCCCCGACGCCGACGAGCCGTAGAGTTATTGTTATGTGACGTGACGACGCCGGGATTCCCATCTGCTAATTAATTAATAAACCTCGCTACGTGAATCGGTCGATCGCGAACGCGCGTTGGGATTCACGACGCGACATGAAGATGTTGCTCGGCGGGCGGAAACTTTGGATAAATTCTCTTGTAGAGAGTGGCGCAAATCGTGTCGTGTTGATGGATGACGTTGTTGAAGATACACTTCATGCGTCCGTGCGTGCCGACGGGCTCGACGATTTTACCCCGTAAACCGTACTTGGTCCAGAGTTCCAACGGTCTGAACCAGCGAATGTCGTTCGGATTATGGAACATGTATCTCGCCACGCACTTGTGCTTGTGCGTGCGAAACGGAATGCCGCTGAGAATGACTCTCTTGAGAATGATTCTGTCTGGATTCGCGTCTCGCACGTTGCCGCTCAGACACAACTCTGTGTTGATACCGTTTTGATCGAAGGACTCTTTGAATCCAATCACGGGTGCCGGGCCGTACGTGATGGGACCGTACACGCTCGCAATCGTCGGCGAACGCGCGCGCAAAAAGCGCTCGAGCTTGTGCTTTTCGCCCAAGTTGTCCGTGTTGTACAGAGGCCCCGCGCGTTCGCGACGGAAACCGACGTGGAACCAGAGCGGATCCTTTGACTTCAACGGCGCGTCGTAGGACGACGACTTGGTGACGCAATAGTTCATCAGCGAAAGGCATGACTCGTATTGCAGTAAACCGCTGAGAACCACTGGTCCCGCGCCTCCGACCCAACCCGTCCACGACGGGCCGACCCCCGAACCGATCGTCCCGTCCGGTCCGCGAGGACACATGTCGGGGTTTGGCGGCTCGTAACCACCCCTTCCTTCGAACAGGGCGACTGCGGGGATTCGCGGCACGCCGTCGATGGTGACGCGCACGTACGTTCCAATTTGCGCGCCCGCGACGGCATCCTCCTCTTGCAACTGTAACGCGCGCTTGTGCGCGCGCTTGAAATTTTCAAACGCGAACACGCGCGAGTAATCGTACGGAAGCGATTCCTTCGGATCCCACGGTGAGGAACGGAACGATTTGAGCCCACGATACTTGGCGAATCGGTCTCTCGCGACGATGTGCGCGGGCGTGTCCATTTCGTCTGGAAACTTCAAATCCTCGTTTTCCGCATCCTGCAACGCCGCGCGCTTGTTACTATCTCGCTCGGCCATGTGCATGTTACGTCGAGTTTCCTCATCCATGTCGTCTTCATCATCGTCACCGTTATTGACCCATTCCTCATCCGACTCGTCGTCCTCGATTTCGGCACCCCCCTCGCGCATCTCCGCCTCGGCGCCAAACGTATCTTCACCGAGAGCGTCCGTCATGTCCTCGTCGTCCCCAACTTCCGCATCTTCGTCGCCATCCTCGTTGTCGTCGTCCAGGGTGAGCCACGACGCTTGGTACGCGCTCATACCGGCCGGTCTGGACTTGCGCATCGCCTCGAGCTCCGCCGCCTCGAGCTCCGTCGCCGACGGCCAGGTTTGCTCGCCGGCGGTGTCGTCGGGTTCATTTTCGCGCATAACGTCTTGAGCGATCTCGGGATCGCGCGTCCACGTCATTAAAACCTCGTCACCGTCCATGGTGTGGTCCAGATTACGGCGTCCGGCGTTCAGGCGCGCCTCGAGAGGCTCTTGAATGGATTCTATTTTCGTCACCGGAAAGTCACCGACGCCGGGCAGGTGCCAGAGCTGACTCGCGTTCGCTGGCACCGCGCGAACGTATCCCTCGACCACGACGGTCGCGAATCGTTCATCCGACGGACTCGGAATCACATCTCGACGTTGCGCGAGAATATACGGTCTTTGGTGGCGCCATCTCGGCGTCTCGCCTCTCATCTCAACTGTCTGTCGAACGACTTCAGCAAATTCCGCGCGCGAAGTCGCGGGAAGCGCTTTCACGCGCTCGGTGGGCACTTGCAGCGCGTTGGTGATGATGTTGTGCATCGCCTTCTTGACCTCTTGTCTCTTACTCTGCTTGACGTCGTCCAATCCTCGAAGCGCGAGCAAAGTTTGCGGAATACCGAGCGCCTTGAGCGTCGGTAAACAGTGATCGACCGCTTCGCTCGGCTCGTGCGCGCTCACCGGCGAGACCACCATCAACAAATCACACACTTTCAGCGTCTCCAACGACGCCAACTTATTCGACGGGTTCATCAACAGGAACGAAATTCTCTGACGATGTCTCCCGCACGTCGTCGTCCTCGGCGTCGCGAAATCCTCAAACAATCCCTTTACAAAACTCCCAGCGTCCTCCCCCTCGACCCCTTCTCCGCGCACGCTCTCCACTAACGTTACTAAATAATCTCTCAAATCCTCCATTCCCTGTTCCGTCTCGTTGAACGCCAACACGCCCACCACTCGCGGCGTCGACCTCGAGAACCGCCGCTCCACCATGATGGCTTCCCTGTTCGCGTCTCGAATCTGCTTTGCCCTGAGCGCTCGCTCGCGCTTACTCCCCAAGCCTTGTCCAACCTTCAATCCGGCGCGCGCCCGCACGCCGAACATGGCGTTCGTCGCCGCATCGCCGCTCGTCTTGTGTCGCTTCCACGAGTGTTTGCTCTGATGCTTCCCGCTGTTGTGCTTCTTGTTGCGCTGTCCGTGCGCGCTCGGACCCGGCATGACGGTCGACCGCGCGTGGAGAGGACGTGCGTTCGTCCGCTCGCTCGGTGACGCTCGACGCGCGTCGCCTCGAGCGCGTCGACGTCGTCTGCGGACGCGCGCGCGCGACCGACGGCGGCGGCGGCGGGGGGGACGTTCGTTTTGCTATCAATACTCCATACTGTGACTGTATTCTTCATTTTACAGTAGTTTGGGATTGTGTAACCTTATGTGTGAACTGTTTATCGGTGCACTTTCCAGGGACGGATTGGTCGCGCGACTGGATAAAACGTACCGCGTCGCCACACGCCGTCTCGCGAGACGACGAGCTCCCGCGCGCGCCACTGAACGCCCGCGAGACCTTTTTCTCTCGCCTCTTCGCGTCGCACCTCGATTTCGAACTCTTCGCGAGACGCCATGGCGACGATGATGACGAGCGCCCCGCACCGATCGACCGCGCGCGAGACGCGAGACGCGACCGCGCGACGTCACGGGCGCGCCAGACGCGCCCCGACTGTCATCGCCAGGGCGAATGAATCTCCGGCGAACGATCTCATGATTCGCGCGGCGAGAGGCGAGCGCGTCGAGCGCACGCCGGTGTGGTTGTTCAGACAGGCTGGGAGACACCTGCCCGAGTACAACGAGTACAAGGCGACGACGGGGAAAAACTTTCTCGAACTCTTGGCGGATCCCAAGGACGTGGCCGAGGTGACGATGCAACCCATTCGACGATACAACTTGGACGCGGCGATCCTGTTCAGCGACATCTTGGTCATCGCGGAGGCGTTGAACATCGAGGTGGAGATGCCGGGCGGGAAGGGAATTTTGGTGCCGAATCCGTTGAAGGGACCGGAGGACATATCCAGAGTGCCGGAATCGATCGACGTCAACGAAAAGTTGTCACACGTGCTCGCGAGCGTCAAGGAGATCAACGAACAGATCGAAAAGGAGGATTTGGGTGTGCCGTTGATTGGTTTCAGTGCGGCTCCGTGGACGCTCATGTATTACATGGTGGGCGGCTCGTCGCGTAAAAACACCGACGTGGGCATGAAATGGTTGAATGAGCATCCGAAAGAGGCTCAAAAGTTGTTGGACATCTTGACGGACGTCGTCATTGATTACCTCGACGCGCAAGTCAAGGCTGGCGTGCACATGGTGCAAGTTTTCGAAGCCATGTGCGAGCACATCACCGAGGACAGCTTTTACGAGTTCGCCATGCCGTGCATGGAGAAGATCGCCAAGGAGATGAAGACTCGCCACCCGAACATTCCGTTGCTCGGCTTCGCTCGTGACGCTCCCTACGGCATCGCCGCCCTCCAACGTGCCGGCTACGAGATCATCACCATCGACACCGCCATGGACCGCGTCGTCGCGCGCGACGTCTTGGCCCACGACGCCAAAACTCGAGGCACCCAAACCTCCGGCGTCCAGGGTAACTTCGACCCCACCCTCCTTCACAAGGAAGGCGGTTCCTCCTTTGAGGGCATCGAATCCGAGGTGAAGAAGATGCTCTCCGATTTCGGTCCGCAGCAGCTCATTGCCAACCTCGGCGCCGGTTTGAGCGGCAAGGAGGACGTCGAAAAGGTCGCCTACCTCGTCGATAGCATTCACCGCGTCTCCGAGGACATGATCGCCGCCGAGAAGTAATACAAACGCGTCACCTTCCATTCGTTTTTAATACTTCAGCCGCTAGCTCGATCGACTCATCCCTCCGTATCGCTCGGCTCCCGAGCCTCGGTCAACCAGATACCAATAACCGTCCGCCCGCCTCCCGGACACGCCCGCGCGGTCATGTCGATCCGCGCGCGCGCCCGACGGGCGACCGTCGCTCGTAACGTGCGCGTTGCGTTGTTTCTCGTCGTCCTCTGCGTCTGCATCGCGTCATCGACGGCGTTCGAGCTCCGATGGTCGTTCGGAACGATGCGCTCGACCGATCGCGCCTCGCGCACCTTCGGCGCCTCTCCCGACGGTTCCGAGACGCGCGACGTCACCGGCGCGGAGAAGTGCGCGAAAGTCATTCTCACGTGTCTGGCTCTCGGTCTCGGCCTGCGCGCGAGTCCCTCGATGCGCGCGAGGGTGCTGAGTTACGCCGCGGTGGCGTTCGCGTGCGCGTGGTACGCGGCGCGCCGAGCGTGGACTCGCGCGGTGCACGCGTGCACGCCATCGAGCGTGCTTCGCGAGCGCGAACTGTTTCGTCAAGAGATGATGCGCATACGGCGTCAACCGTCGGGCGTGTCTCCAAGTCCGTCGATGAAAAGAACGCCCAAGCGCGGAGGCTGGAAAAAGTCGAGCTCGCGCGCCGAGCTCTCGGCGCTCGCACGCGCCAAGTTGCAGACGGCGATGGAGATGGGAAAACAGCTCGAGGGGTACATGGTGGCGCTGCGGTCGGTGGAGAGCGCGGTACCGGCGAGCACGCTGCACGAGGACATGATCTGTGATAGCGGAGATAGGGAAAGAGACGTGCGGGATGTGTACGAGCGCGCGGTTGTGGCGAGCGGCGCCAATGTGGACGACGCCGAGGAGAGTTTGAGGCTGCGCGCGGCGTGGCACGCGGCGAATGAGTTGCGTCCGGCGATGAAAGCGTGGGAGACGTTCGGGGAGAAGAAGCGTCGGGCGCTGTACGAGTGTTATCAGGGAGGGTGGTACACGGCGAACACGCCGCTCGGCGTCCCGGTGTACGTCGAACGGTTGGGCACAGTGAACATGGATAAATTGTTAGAGTCCATCACCTTGGAAGATCTCCTGCAGCACCGACTGCGTATGCAAGGATACATGGTGAAGACGCTGCTACCGGAGATGGCGAAGCGCGATGGAGTCATCGCGCGCGATAAAATTATTCACGTCATTGACATGAAGGGTGCGGGCTTGAGTTTGGTGGGGAGCAAAAATATCAACATCTTTAAAGAGTTGCAGCAGATTGACAAAAACTTTCCAGAGTTTTTGTATCGTACGTACATCGTGAACGTGCCCCTGGGTGCGCGCATCGTGTGGACGACGTTTTCTGCGCTCTTACCGGCGCGCGTTCGCGCCAAGTTGCGAATACTAGGCGCGATGAAGGGCGGCAATCTGGCGAAACTGTCGCAAATAATGGGCGGCGACGACCACGTGCCGGATTTCCTCGGTGGTAAGTGCGCGCGTCGTCTCGATCAGTGCCCGCCGTGGTCTCTCGAGCACATGAACGACACGGAGTTCGTTCCTTGGGAGAAAGGGGTGTTGTTGACTCGTCTCGCGGCGGCGGCGCCGCTTTCGCCAGACTCCTTCGCCAGAGTGCACTCGAGAGTCAGAAAGAAGGCTGTCAAGAAAAATCTCGACGACGACATGGACGACGACAGTGATAGTGAGCTTATTCGCGCGCGCACGTTCGACGGCACTGGATATCGCACAAGTTCAAAGGTTTCGAGATTTCTTTCATTCCAGAAGGCGTAAACGTCGATTCCGAGACGAACCTCGGACGAGAGTCGAGACTTTATGACGTCACACGCGCGCGCCATGCGAGCGCTTCTGTCTCTCGTCCTGTTCTTGGCGCACAGTGAGCGGAGTACAGCGCTTCGAGTCGCGTTTTTGGCGGATACCGGCATCGGGAACTCAAAGCCCGGGTCGGTTTGGACAGATTTCCGAGGCAACGTGCGCACGCCTTCGTACAAGGTTGATGGCGTTGAGTGCACCAAGTACGATTCTTCGTACTGCGGCGAGTTTAGTCGCGCGAAAGATGTCTTCAGGCTCGCGCGAGAGGCAAAAGCCGACGTCATCGTGCACGCGGGCGATCTCGATTACGTCTCGAGTCCGGAGAGTTGGCTGCGTTTCTTGACGGAGCACGCGTTTCGACAAGGCGTTGGGTACGTCGCCACGAAAGGGAATCACGACGTCGACGGATGGGACGGCGTAGAAAATCTTTGGTCGGGTCCCCGCGGATATCAAGCTCTTCTCTCGCGACAGATTCCGCGAAGGTCGAAGACGTATGGCGCGTACGGCGAAGATTTTTCCATGACGATTGGAAACACGCTGTTCATTTTGTCGAGCGTCGGTTCCGAACAACCGGGCGAATCCGCGAACACCGAGCACTACGAATTCTTGGAACGCGCTCTGGCGTCGAGCGACGCCACGTGGAAAGTGTGCGTCTGGCACATGACACAAAACGCCATTCAATCGTCGTACAAGGGCGACGCCACCGGATTCGGCGCCTACGAAATATGCCGCAAACACGGCGCGCTCATCGTGACCGGCCACGCCCACGTCTACAGCCGCTCTTACACGATGAAACGTTTCGGTACAAAGGTGTACGGGTACACTCGCCAAGATTTACAAGTCGCCGATTGGGACAGGAATACAATTCGCCTGCGCGCCGGCGACGACGGCACCTCTGGCGTGTGCGTCGTCGGCATCGGCGGCTACAAAAACGAAGCCCAACTCACCGACAGCGGCATTTGGGCCAAAGTCTACAGCACATCGTGTCAACGCACTGATTCCACGTGCGAACGCGCGCGCGACGCCAACAAATTCGGCCTCTTACTCTGCGATTTCCCCGAAGACGCCGCCGCGCGCCCCGGCTCGTGCGCGCTCCGCGTCGTCCCCGGGCTCGGCGCCGACGCCGCCGCGTTCCGCGCGCGCGCGCGCGCCCAGACCACCGTCATCGACGCTTTCACGATAACGCGCGATTCGTCGTCACCGTAGCCTCCATCCAGAACTGTCTCGTACCAACGTCTCCGCGTCTCGCCGTCTCGCAGTCTCTCCCCTGGCCCAGTCCCCCTCCGACCTCGAATCATGATCCGCGATTCAGTCGTTCCCATGTCCGCATCGTGCGCTCTCGCGTCGCTCGCTTCTCTCGCGTCGCTCGCGTCCCTCGCGCGACGCGAAAACGCGCTCGAAATTCACGCGAACCCATCCCGTCGTCGATCGCGAACCAACCGACGTCGCGCGACGGTCGATCGTCGCGAATCGTCGAATCGCCCAATGCCGCGTCAGCGGAGGAATTAATTCTCGACATGCGTCACAATCCGACGCGCGACCGACGGACGACCGACGGAAGTCCCACCGCACTTCACCTCGAAGACGCACACGCACGTAATGTTTACGATTCAAGCCTCCAGCGTCGGCATCGCGCGCGCCCGCGCCGCGCGCACGACGAAGACGACTCGACGATCGGTGTCGAAATTAATCGTGGCGCGCGCGAGCGGTGTGAATGCCGCGCGATTGGCGCCGGAGACGGCGTCGAGAACGCACGCGCGTGAGGTCGCACAGATCGCGGCGAAGACTGTCGCGGCGCCGCCGCCGGCGAAGCTCTTCACCGAGGCGCAATACGTGCAGGCGTCCTGCCTCGTGTACACCGTGTACGCGCTGCAAATGTTGCTCGTTCCGGCGAAGATGGTGACGGATCACTTCCACGCCACCGCGGACCAAATGACGCAGTTTTGGATTCGCGGAAGCGGTTGCGCGTGGGCCGCGGTGATCTGGGCCGCCAGACAGATGGACGCCACCACCGCGACGACGATGATGATGGCGACGTCGTTCGTGTGCGGGATCTTGTACCCCTGGAACGCCAAGTTCAACTTGTTCAAGAACAACTTGAGCGTCAAGTACCCGATGCACTACGTCCCGGAGATTCTCATGGCCGCCTTGTCTCTCGCTGGCGCGTACCTCGTGTACATGTGAGCGTCGAGTCATCGACTCTGCGCCGATTGCCCGCGCCGACCGCGTCGGCGCGCAATAAAATAACGTAACACACCGCGATGACGAGAAGGGAGGTTCTCCCCCGTCGACCGACTTCACGCACTGTTGTAACGATACTTCGCTCGTGAGGAGTTGAATGGTTGAATACATTTCGCTCCGTGCCCGCACGCGTCGCTCTCGCGCGCTCCACGGCTCGATTTTCGCGTCCCGCGTCTCTCGAGACTCTCTCGAGGGTCGCGTCAATTCGAGCCTCGCGCCAATCATGCGTCTCGCGACGTCGATGTCGACGCCGCGCGCGCGTGCGCGTTCGAACGCGCGCGCCGAACGTCTCGCGCGGCGTTCGAACGCGCGCGCCGGCTCGCGCGTCGTCTCGCGCGCGAACGCGGACGACGCGTCCCCGTCGGGACTCGACGACGACGCGCACGTCGTGCTCTTCGGATACGGCGCGCAGGAGGTGCCGCGAGTGCGCGAGCTCGTCGACGCCCTTCGAGCGGCGGTGGTGGACTCGGGCGTGGACGTCGGGTCGGTTCGCGTGGTGTCGGTGTCCCCGGAGGCGCGCGGGAAAAAGTTGGACGACGTCCTGGCGGGCGCGCTGTCGGGCGCGGCGGACGCGGACGGTGGCGACGGCGAGCGCGCGGTGATGCTTCACGGGTACTCGGCCAAGGTGTTGATGCCGGATCTGAAGATGGAGATGAACGAGGAGGGTTTCGAGGGCGCGGTGTTCGGGGTGTTTACGGATAAATCGCGCGCGCTCGCACTCGGCGACGCGGCGAAGAGCGTTGTGGACGCACACGAGAGATATTGGAACTTGAGACCGACGACGGAGGCGGATTCGTACGATGTGGCGAAGGATGCAGATTTCGAGTATCTCGGAGAGACGGACGCGTGGGACGTGGGGCGAGTGACGACGGCGATGGCGGTGTCCATGGACCGCGCCGATGTGCTGGACACGGCGAGCGTGTCTCGCGGCGAAGAACGTTTGCGAAGCGACACGTCGCACGTCGTCGCGGTGGACGGTGTCGTCGGTGAACCGCTCCGGCAAGCGTTAATAGACGCGCTGACGGAGATCGGGTACGATCATTACTCCGAGCCGGGACCGCCGGAGCATAAGTGGAACCGCGAGACGCGAGACGGTTTGGAGATGGACGACGGGGAGTCTCCACCGCCAAGTTGGGGACTCACTCCGGAAACGCTGGACCAGGTGATGAAATCGAACGCGGTTCGATCGTTCCGCGCGAGACTCGCGGCGTTGTATCCCGAGTACGACATTCGCACCATGCCGAGCCACGCCCTCGAGCCTGACGGTATTCCGGGCTCGTGGGGCGGCTCGAGCATTTGCGCCGCCATCGGAAACGCGGCGGTGTACGGCGACATGTTCAATTGGCACATCGACATGGATCCGAGTCAATTGGATCCCTCGGCGCCGTGGGTCGAGCGTTTCGGCTCGTACGTCAACCGAGAGAGAGGTCGACCTCTGTTCGTCTCCGCCATGGTGTATCTCAATCCGGGTCCTTGGCACGCAGCCTTCGACGCTGAGACCTTATTCCTCGATCCCGGCACCGGCACCGGTGTGTTCGTTCGTCCGCAACCTGGACGTGTGGTCCTCATGGATCAAGACATCCTTCACCGAGTGTCGACGCCGAGTCAAATCGCCGGCGTCCCGCGGTACTCGTTCGTCCTAAAATTATGCTTCTTCCCCAAGCACAAGGAACAAAAGATGACGCTCATTCGCGACGCTTGGGGCGAACCGTGTCATTTCGGCACCGCGGCTGGTCACGTCGGGGGAGAAGCAATCGTCGAGGAAGAGTTTGAATGCGATCCCGCGCTCGAGGACTGCGACCTCGTCGCGCTCGGCATCAACGCCGAAGATTACTTCTATTCACAGGACGAAGACTACATGGACGACGACGAGGAGGATGGAGAGATGTAACGCTTCACTATTTATTACAGTAATTCTTTTGTAGTTTTCACATCCACGACGCCCATTCACCGCGGTTCGCTTCGCGCGTTCGCGCTCGAGCGCGCCGCCTCCTGCGTTGACTCGCCGCACACGAGCGCGCGCGTCGTCGTCGTCTCCGAGACCATGTCGTCGACGGCGCGTGCGAGGACGCACGCACGCGCGAGCGCCGCCTCGCGCGCGTCGTCGTCGTCGTCGCGCGCCTCGAGCGCGCGCACCGGCGTCGGTGACGCGCGCACGTCTCGCCGCCCGACGTCCCGCGGCTCGCCCGCGCGCGCCGTCCGCGGCGACGACGCGGACGTCAGGCGATTGTCGAGCGGCGCCGAGTCCTTCTCCGACGAGCTCCTGCGCGCGTCCGCGCGAGACGCGGGCGCCGCGGACGACGATGTCGATGATGACGTCGAGACGTGGCGACGAAAGGTTGAATCTTTAGCCGCCGACGTCGCGAGCCTCACGCGCGAACTGGACGCGTGTTACGCGGCGACGTTCGCGACGTTGGTCGTGCGTTCGGACGAGATGGAGGGCGCGACGGGGCGCACGTTCGAGGCGGAGGCGTCGACGGAGGCGGCGTTCAGGGAACTCTCCACGAGTGAGCCGAGCGCGACGGCGGCGCTGTTGAAGGAGGCTGAGAAGGACACGGCGTCGTGGTTGGCGTTTCAAAAGAACGCGCACTCGTTGAAAGCTCGACGGGATCGAGCGCAGAACGCGTTGGCCGAGGCGGAGAACTCGTTAGCCGTGGCGAAACGCGGCGGCGTCGGATTTCTCAGCGCGCCGCCGATGAAACAGTCAAAAGTTCCAGAGAGTCGCGAAGGGGTGCGGAAGATTGTCTTGTTGAGCGGTTTCGAGAGTTTTAACGTCGCGCTGTACAAATCGTCGGCTCGAGATTTGAAGAAACGGTTTCCTCACGTCGAGTTGTTGGTTTTTAGCGACCGAGACATTGACGGACATCGAGAAGAGTTGGAAGCCGCGCTCGAAGGCGCCGACGTGTTCTTCGGTTCCTTGTTGTTCGATTACGACCAAGTCGAATGGCTTCGCGAGCGCATCGCTGACATTCCGCTTCGATTCGTCTTCGAATCGGCGCTCGAACTCATGAGTTGTACCAACGTCGGTTCTTTTCAAATGGCAGCGCCCGGTGGTAAAAAGGCGGGTCCGCCGCCGGCAGTCAAGGCTGTGCTGTCCAAGTTTGGAAGCGGTAGGGAAGAGGACAAATTGGTCGGTTACCTTTCGTTCTTGAAAATCGGACCTCAGCTCTTAAAGTTCGTACCGGGCGAAAAGGCTCGAGACTTGAAGAATTGGTTAACCGTGTACGCGTACTGGAATCAAGGAGGGAAAGAAAACGTCGAGGAGGCTTTCGCCTTCCTCGCATCTGAATACCTATTACCACCGGGCGAGGACAAGAAGGAGGCATCGCTCATCGACAAGATTCTCGGTCGCTCGAACGCTCCGAAGCCGCCGAAAGAAACGCCGGCGCTCGGTTTGTACCATCCGGAACTCGAGAGAAACAAGCAGCCGTACTTTGAGACGATTACGTCGTACCTCGATTGGCACGCGCGAACGCGCTCGCACAAAGTGACGCCGGGAGCACCGCGCGTGGCTGTGTTACTGTACCGAAAACACGTCATCACGAAACAACCGTACCTCGCGGACTTGGTTGAGTCGTTTGAGGATTCCGGAGTGTTGCCGATTCCGATTTTCATCAATGGCGTCGAGGCGCACACCATCGTTCGCGACATGTTGACGTCGGATTACGAGCAGACGAGACGCGCCGAGGGAGTAATCGAAGTCGACTCTTTGAAATCGGACGCCGCTGTCGTCGATGCGGTCGTGAGCACGGTCGGGTTCCCTCTCGTGGGCGGTCCGGCGGGGAGCATGGAGGCGGGCAGACAAGCCGAGGTTGCGCAAGGCATTTTAGGCGCAAAGAACATTCCATACTTTGTCGCCGCACCGCTTTTGATTCAAGACATCGCATCGTGGGTACGAAGCGGCGTCGGTGGATTGCAGAGCACGATTCTTTACTCTTTACCCGAGCTCGACGGCGCGATTGATACGGTGGCGCTCGGCGGTTTGTGCGGAGACAACATTTACCTCACGCGTGAACGCGTCATCGCGCTCTCCAATCGTCTCAAGCAATGGCACAGCTTGCGCAAGACGAAAAGAGATGAACGTAAGATTGCCGTGATGATGTACGGATTTCCGCCGGGCGTCGGCGCCACCGGTACGGCCGCCTTGCTCAACGTTCCGAGCTCGCTCGACAACATGTTACATTCGCTCCGCGAAGAAGGGTACTACCTCGGTGACGATGACGAACTTCCATCCGGTGAATCGATCGTGAAGGCTTTACGTTTACTCGAAGAGAACGCGACGGTCATGGCTGGTTACGACGGCGCTGTGTCGACGATCAACGCCATGGCGGCGGAGGGCGAATTACCGGGCGTTCAAGTCGCAGGCGCGAACGTCACGCCGTCGCAACTTAAGAAGTGGCTCGCGTTTCCAAAGGAATGGGGTCCGACGGAGTGGGGTCCGATCCCGTTCTTACCTGAGCCGGATACGCTCGTGAAGAAGATGGAAGTCGCGTGGGGTCCTCTGGAGAATTACATCGGTCTGGCGACTGCGCCCGGTAAGGGGAGCGTCGTCACCGGACTCCAGCTGGGAAACGTCTTCATAGGAATTCAGCCAGCGCTCGGCGTCGAGGGTGATCCGATGCGTTTGCTCTTCGAGCGAGATCTCACGCCGCATCCGCAGTACGCCGCCTATTACAAGTGGCTTCAAAACGATTTCGGCGCCAACGCGGTGGTTCACTTCGGCATGCACGGAACCGTGGAATGGCTTCCCGGTTCGCCTCTCGGTAACACTGGCTTGTCGTGGAGCGAACAGCTTTTGGGTGCGATGCCAAACGTGTACGTGTACGCCGCGAACAACCCGAGCGAGAGCATCATAGCCAAGAGGCGAGGATACGGCGTCATCATTTCTCACAACGTGCCACCGTACGGCCGAGCGGGCTTGTACAAACAAACGGCGCAATTGCGAGAGCTCCTCAACGAATACAGAGAAAATCCATTGGAAAATGTATCTCTACGAACATCGATCTTTGACATGGTTAACGCCGCGGGACTCGACAGTGATTGCCCCTACGTGGATGAGAAATCGGGCGACAAGCCGAAAATGACCCCAGAGTTGGCAGAGGAACTTTCTCAAGAGGCGTTTGATTCGTACGCGAGTCAACTCTACACGTACCTGGGTGTTCTGGAAAATCGACTCTTCAGCGAGGGTTTGCACTCTTTTGGAAAGGCACCGACGCAAGAGAACATGGTGCAGTACCTCAACGCATACTTTGACGGAGACGTCGAAGAGGGCATCATCGACGACATCGTCAAGGCGGATCCGACGGAAACTTTGGAAACGACCAAGGCGCGTCTCGAGCAAACGTACAACCTCTCATTACCGGTCGACGCGCAGGACGCGTTGCAGAGTGAAGGCGCGACGTCTGTCGTCGGTGACAAGGTGACCGAGGCCGTGGAAATTCGCAACTTGCTCGCACTCAACTCTGAAGAAATCCACGGAATGCATCGCGCGTTGGACGGTGAATGGGTGCCACCAGCGGTCGGTGGAGATTTGCTTCGAGACGGTAAGGGTGTTCTTCCGACTGGCAGAAACATTCACGCGCTCGATCCGTATCGCATGCCTTCGCAAGCCGCGGCGACTCGTGGTGCCGCCGTCGCAGACGCCATTCTCAAACAACATCAAGAAGCCAACGACGGCGTCTATCCAGAATCTGTGAGCGTCAATCTGTGGGGCCTAGACGCGATCAAGACCAAGGGTGAGAGCGTCGGCATCGTGTTGCAACTCGTCGGTGCTCGTGCAGTCAAAGAGGGCACCGGGCGCGTCGTGCGATACGAGCTGATTCCTCTCAGCGAGATGGGCGGCAGACCTCGCGTCGACGTCTTGTGTAACATGTCTGGCATTTTCCGCGACAGTTTCGCCAACGTCGTCGGATTACTCGACGATCTCTTCGTCCGGGCCGCTGAAGTCGACGAACCCGTCGAGATGAACTTCATTCGCAAGCACGCTCTGGAGATGAACGAACAAGGCATCGAAAACTCGACGGCGCGTCTCTTCAGTAACCCACCCGGTGACTACGGATCCATGGTGAACGAACGCGTCGGTACGAGCGGCTGGGAAGACTCGCGCGAGCTCGGTGACACTTGGGCTTCGCGAAACGCGTACTCGTACGGTAAAGGCGACGAGAGAGGCACAGCTCGACCCGAGGTGTTGCAAACACTCTTGCGCACGACCGAGCGCGTCGTTCAAGAGATTGATTCCGTCGAGTACGGTTTGACGGACATTCAAGAGTACTACGCCAACACCGGTGCACTCGTCGCCGCTGCCAAAGCGGCGAAAGAAGACGCCGGTGTCGCCGACCCGAACGTCGCGTGTTCCATCGTCGAAACTTTTGGAAAGGACGTCACTCCGAAAGACTTGGATGAAACTTTACGCATGGAGTATCGCACCAAGCTTCTCAATCCGCGATGGGCCGTCGCCATGGCGGATCAAGGCTCGGGCGGGGCGTACGAAATCTCGCAGCGAATGACGGCGCTCATCGGCTGGGGCGCGACGAGCAACTTTGCCGAGAACTGGGTGTACGACGGCGCCCACGAGACGTACGTCGAGGACGAGGAGATGCGCGAAAAGTTACGCAAATCGAATCCCCAAGCCTTCCGCAACGTCATCAAGCGCATGCTCGAAGCCGCCGGTCGAGGTATGTGGGACGCCGACGAAGAGACGCTCGCCAACTTGCGCGAACTCTACTCTGACGTGGAGGACGAAATGGAAGGCGTCTCGCTCGCCAAATAAAACGACACAAAAGACGCCGACGAGTCACGTCACCACAATTCTTTCTGTACACTACAACCATCACTATTACGTTTTATAATCTACGCACGACGCATTCGCATGCATCATCATCATCAATCAAAGCTCGGGATCGTCGCCCGCGCCGCGCCGTCCGTCGCCTCGGCGGCGACGTCGTACGCCGCCGTCGCCCGCGCCGCGCCGTCCTCGCTCATCCCGCCTCGAACCGCACGCGCTGCAACAGACACACGTCATCCTCGCGACAAAAATACACCGTACAGTCCACCGTGACGTCCTCACCCTCCCCACCTCGCGTCGTCACCGTCCGCGTCGCCTCGCCCGCGCCTCCGAGCGTCCCGCGCTCCCCCGTCGACGACTCGTACCTCGAGTTCGCCCCCTCCGTGAAGTGATACCCCCGCGGCAGCCGCACGGTGAACTCAAACGCACCACCATCGCGTCGCACGACGCCGCTCGCACGCGCGCGCGCCATCGGTCGCGCGCGCGCGTCCCCGCAGACGCCCAGCCCGACCGCGAGCGACGTCATGATCTCCAACGCGTCTCGTCGTCGCACGACCACCGCGCGCGTTCGAGACGCCGACGCCGACGAGGACGACGTCGCGACCATCGTCGCCGCTCGAGGCGTCGTCACCGCTCGAGTCGTCATCACCGCTCGACGACGTCTGTCGCGGACGAGACGCGGGCGCCGACAGCCGTGGGCGCCCGTCTCGTATCTACACACAGTGTGCGCCCATATGTCTGTACCCATGACACTGATTCCCTATACCGTGTCATCCACACCCACGGGCAGCCCCGCCGCCGCCGCAGAGCTCGGCGCGCGATGCCGACGCCCGCGCGCGCGTCCCTCGCGCGATGCGCGCTCGCGGGCGATCGAACGACGCGACGTGATGCCTCGCGTCTCCTCGCGCGTCCGCCCGCGCGCGCGGACGCGAACGCGGCGCGCGCGGGGGCGCGCTCGAGCGCGACGCGCAAAACCCGCTCGAGGGACGACGACGACGACGTCGACGTCGACGCGTCGTGGCGCCCGATGGAGGCGGAGACGGCGGATGAAACGGTGGGAACGACGCGCGGTGCGCTCGCGGGGGTGACCTCGGCGAGCGGACGAGGCTGGGGGAGACAGAGGGAGGGGGTGGAGATCGTCGAGGGCCCGCGAGGGGAGGTGACGACGCGGCGGCGCGCCGAGGACGCGAACGCGCTCGAGGGCGCGTACGAAGAGCGCGGTCGGGTCGGGAGAAAGGGATGGCGACGGAACGAGAGTGGAGGAGGAGGAGGAGGTGGTGGCGGTGGACGACGAGGGCAGGGCACGCGGGGTAACGGGTTGTCGTCGTCGTACGGGGCGCTGGAGCGCGCGCTGCGAGACGACGACGACGAGAGCGGGACGAGCGCGGCGGCGTGGGACGCGAATGATGAGATGTGGGCGCGAGATGCGGCGGTGATGTTGCGCGCGGCGGATACCGGGAACGCGCCGGATGCGATTTCGGCGTTGCAGCGCATGAAGAAGACTGGGGAGAAGAACGGGGTGGCGGTGCCGTTGGCGTTTTACAACATGACGCTGCGCGCGTGCAAGCGATCGAGACCGCCGGCGAGCGCGGACGCGACGGCGCTGTTGCGCGAGATGCGCGAGCAAGGTCCGGGCCCGGATACGAGGACGTATCACGAGGTGATTGCCGCGTACGCGCGTGCCATTGAGTGGAAGCTCGCCGAAAAGACGTTCGAGGAGATGAAGCAAGACTTTCGAGGTCGAGGACCGACGTGGCATCCGAACGTTCGCGTGTACACCTCTCTGATCAGTGCGTACGGTAAAGGCGGGCAGTTCGACAAGGCGAGCGAGTTGTGGGAGAGTTTGTTCCGCAACCCGCACGTGCAGTTGGACACCGGGGTGTACAACGCGTTGCTCTCCGCCGCCGTCAACTCTGGACGCTACAAGGACGCCACTGCGGTGTTCGAACGCATGCTCGACGACGGTATTCGACGAAACGTGACGACGTACAACGGTATGCTCCAATCTCTCGGCAGGCAACGACGCATACGAGACATGGAGAACATGAGCCAAGCGATGCAGCGCGCTGGCATCATGCCGAACGAAACCACGTACAGCGTTTTGATCACCGCGCACGGCAACTGCGGCAACATCGATCGCGCGCTCGAGTTGTTGCACCAAGTCATCATCGCACCGCGTTTGCACGCAACTGCTGTCATCTTCAACAGCGTGCTCGGCGCGTGCGTCAAGGCGGACAATGCGGAGGGCACACAACGCGTCTTGCGCGTGATGGAATCTGAAGGTGTACGTGCGACGTTGGTGACGTACAACACGCTTCTTATGGAAGCCAGCGCGTCTCGAGACTGGGATCGCGCGTCCAGGCTTTACAAGGACTTGCTTCTGTCTGGTTTCGCCCCAGATACCATCACGCTCGATTGCTTGTGCGGCATCGAAAAATTGCAAGCGAGCCGCGAACAAGCGCTGCGCGAGGAAATTGAGCGCACGTCGAGAGAAGGTACCGAGCTTCCAGAGTTTGAGCGAACGTGCAGCATCGACGATAGTCCGGTAGGTAATTTACCAGTGCTTATTCGCGGGCTCTTGGACGATAAAGAGCTCGAGGAAGTGCCAGGATGGCGCGGATACGTGTGCGACGCCTTGCTTCGCGTGTTGTACGTGAACAACGAGCACACGCAAGTCGAAGACGTCTTCAAGCACATGATGACGCAAGGAATCAAGCGCACCGTGCACACGTATAACTCTTTATTGATTTCCTACGAGGCTGGAAAAGAGTGGGAGAAGGCGAGCGACTCGATGGCGCAAATGACTGTCGAAGGCGTCTCGCCCGACGCGCTCACGTTTGACGCCCTCATCGACGTCTGCGAAGAGATGGGTCAGTGGGACCGCGCCACATCTTGGTTGGAACAAGCGCAGGCCGAGGGGTACTTCCAATGCGAAGACGATCTCGGAGTCTTGGACTTGCACCGCATTCGATCGGCGGGAACCGCGCAGTGTGTGCTACGCTGGTGGTTGCGCCGAATGCGTAAACGCGCGTTGGCCCCGCTCGACGTGCGCGCCGCGGGTAAAGGCACCCGCGCGCTCGTGTCCAGCATCGGCAGCAAGCAAGAGATACCCGTCGACATTCGCGATTTACCCGAAACGATCCAAGTCGTCACCGGCTGGGGCAAGCACAGCACTGTCTACGGCCACTCCCCCGTCAAGGAGCGCACCATCGCCACGCTCAGTCGACTCGACTCTCCGTTTGAAGTTCCGCCTCACAACATCGGGTGCGTCGTCGCCAATCGCGGCGCCGTTCGAACCTGGCTCGTTCGAGACGAGTTACTCTCCCTCGTCCGCTTTCTCGGCGGCAACAGGGACGCGCTTCGAAGAAATTTCAACCCGGACAGCGGTCCGCCGAGCGCGCGCAACTGATCGACTCGACGCGACTCGACGCCACCGTCGCTCCGCGCGCGCGCGGACGGACACGACTTAGTTTCCACCGTAGTGTTACCCATCATCAACGAACGCGTACATCGCGCGGGCACGCCCACGCACGCGCTCCGTCGTCGACGTCCCCGTCCCGCCGCCGCCGCGCAGCCGCCAAGTCGTCCCGCGCGTCGATCCACGCTTCAGACCGCGCCCGATCACGATGTCCTTCGCCGCGACGCGCGCTCGCGCGATGCACACGACCTTCGTCGTCCATTCCGTCGTCTCTCGCGACGCCCGCGTGTGTCTCTCGCGGTCGTCGGCGCGAATTCGTCTCGCGCGCGCGCCGAATGGGATGACGTCGACCGATTCGATGTCGGCGCCGACGCGCGCGAGACGCGTCGTTCGCGCGCGAGCGAGCGACGACGAGGCGCAGGATTCGAGCGCCTATCGCGCCGACGCCGAAAAACCAGAACTCGACGGCGTGCTCGGGAAGTTGGTGAGTAATCTTCCCGACGGACGCCGCGAGTCGGCGCCGGAGAGTTACGACGCGCGACCAGAGAGTAAGACGCTCAAGGAGGGGCGATACGCGCGAGGTGATCCGATCAGAGCGGGCGGTGTGCGCGAGGATACGCTTCGTGGGGAAGATTTTACCGTCGTCGAGGGTGAGGGACCGTCGGCGACGACGCTGGCCACTCTGGCGGTGGGCGCGGCGGTGCTCTTCGGCGTGTACAAGGTGGTCGAGCTCTTGGGAGACGAACCGGTGGAGAAGAGACGGTCGTCCTCGGATTCGACGATCGTCGCGGAGACCGCGAGCGCGGGGGAATCGGCGATGGAATCGTCGACGATGCCGACCGAGGCGGAGTCTCTGCGCGCGCCGGCGCCGGCGCTCGAGGAGTAAACGCGAGACGCGCGCGCCGATACCCCGAGACCGCGATCGCGCGTCGTCGTCCCGATACGCATTCACATTCAATATTCAAGCATCCCATCCCGCGGTACCTCTCAGAGTCCGTCTCTCGACGACGACGCGTTCTCTCACGCCCGCCCGTTTGAACCTCGGTTGGCGCCGTCGACGAGGCCCCTTGTTGACCACACAACGGCGCTTCCATGCGCGCGGCCACGCGCGCCGCGCCCGCGCGAGCGCCCGCAGGACGCGCGCGCGTCGTTCCCAAGCGCAGAGACGTCTCGAGAAGGGGTGATCTCGGCGGGGCGTACGGCGACGTGCGTCAGATGCGTCGAAACGTCCACCGCGCGCGTTCAAAAAGATGAAAAGATCTCTCGGTCGTGACTGACGCACGCGTCTCGTTCGTCGCTCGCGCGCAGTCGTTCCACGATGTGGACGCGTTATTGATGAACTATTTCACGTTCCGGGCGCTCAAGGAGACGCTGTCGCAGATGCAAGAGACCGATTTGTGCGTGCGCGCGCTCGCCGGCGACGGGGCGCGTTCTTTTTCGCGGGCGTCGTCGAGAGCGTCGCGTCGCGGCTGTATTCTCGACACTCGCGCGCGCGCGAGCGAAGACGTTCGCGTGACTGACGACGACGGCTTCTCCTCGTACACGCTGTACTCGCGCAGATCACCGGGTAAAGGGGAATACAAATGGCTGTATAACTTCGCCGCCGCCGAGTACCAAAACCGAGGCGACGAATTCATTAAAAAACTCTTCGCCGAGGGCCGAAGCGACCACGCGCAGAGAATCCTCGCGCAGCGCGTCGTTTTGATGCGTCGATGGCGTTCCTACTTCAACCGCGGTCTCGGCGGGGGGAAATGTTCGGAGAAATTCGAGGATAAAAATCTCGAACTCCTTCGCGAGCAACTGTTTTGCGCGCTCAACGCGTCGACGGAGGAGTGCGACGAACCGGAGCTGTACAAAAAGATATTGAAGGATTCAGAGACCGAGGAGGACGCGTAATCGACGCCTCGCGCGAGCGAGGTTCGCATTTGTATTTATCACCACGCGCTTTTACTGTACTCGACCGAGGTAGTTGGTCGAGAGCCACCCCTCGTCTCGTCTCGTCTCGGGACGACGCGCGCGTCACACCTCGACGACGCGAGAGACGACGCGCGAGACTCCGAAACTAAAAAGAATTGCGTGCGCCTCTCGTCGACGACTCGAACGCGCGAACGCGTGACGCGACCGACGCGCAGCGACGCCGATGGGTTCTCTTCGTGTCGCATCGATGTTTTCAGGCATAGGCGGTCTCGACTTGGGGCTTTTACAGGCGGGACACCGCGTGGAGTTGATGGTGGAGAAGGACCCGCACTGCAAGCAGGTGCTCCAGGCGCGATTTCCCGGGATCGCCTTGCTCAACGACGTGGCCGAGGTGTTGCCGTCGATGCTGGCGAACGTCGACGTCATCGTCGCCGGCTTTCCGTGCAACGACTGCTCGTGCGAAAATCTCAAGAGGCCGGGATTGGAGAATGGATCGGCGACGCGAAGCGTGGCGCACGTGTTTCGATTGCTCGAGGGGAGGAAAGTGCCGTGGGTGCTCTTGGAGAACGTTGTGGGATTGCTCAAGTGGCACTCGGACGGCGGGCAACGGCCGGCTATTGATTACATCGTCACGGAATTGGAGAATTTGGGGTATCGGTGGGCGTACAGAGTGGTGGATTTGCTCGCGTTCGGAGTACCGCATAAACGTCGGCGCGTGTTCGTGCTCGCCAGTTTACACGGCGATCCCCGAGATGTGTTGCTCTCGCAAAATTCTCTGTGCCAAGGCGAGTGCGTCCAAATGGGAACGCAAACTGAATGTTACGCGTGCTTCATCACGCCGCCTCGCGTGCCTTCTAAAGTGTTTTCATCATCCATAGATCTCGGGGAAAAGCGACGAGGACCGTGCATCGACATTTGTCACTGCTTGACGACGAGTAACGGTCGCCGCACCTGTATCGCCACACAAGAAGAGAAGAGCAAACCACAACTAAACATGTTGGCCATCGAAGACGCCGAGCGATTGATGGGATTCCCGCCGGGGTACACGCAACCATGCTTTCCGCTTAGACGACCGAACGAGCGCATGCCGGTGTTTGACGTCGATTTACAGACGTTTCGTCGATTCTCTCTCCTCGGCTTGGCGTGTTCAGTGCCGCAAAGTCGCTGGTTGGGCGAGCAACTCAAGTCTCCATATCAGTCAAAGTACGTTTACGACGTTCTCTCCACGCCGTTTGAAAAGGCGTGTCCTGGACCGGCGACCGGAGACCGGACCATCAAGGCTTGGCCGCTGGCCGCTTACAACATGCTTACCATGTCGCCGGACGAACCAAAATGGACGGGTCGCCGTCGCGCGCCTAGCGAAATCTCAGAGTTTCCACTCATTCGCGGATTCACGCCGCTCGGCGTGTTCTTGGAGCACTCAAAGAACAGACCGGTTCGATACGAATTACGTGAAGGGTACCTGCGGCGTTTAGAGTTGTCGCACGAAGACATAGACAAGACGGTGCTCGCGGCGCTGGATGTGAAACGCTTCAAGGACGATTCGAGCATTTTACCGGCGAAGAAGAACAAGGTTGTTGACATCTTAGAAGACGCGGATGACGAAGATTTACAACTCGAGAACGAATATTACTGCTCGAACACGGATGACGACGCGGAGGAGGCGGCGATGACTGCCGAGGACAAGGTGAAGCGCAAGCGAGACGAAGACAACGAAAACGATCTCGACAAGCATGGCATGACGACGCACGGGAGATGCGTGTGGGTGAACTGGAAGAGTTCAGTTCGCGCCAAAGCGATGTACTGGCCCGCTGTCGCGTTACATCCTTTGCACGATCACGCGGTGATCCCCGCAGCCGTGCGCACGAGCGAGTACAGCAAAAAGTTCAATAACGATCACCGGCTCGTCATGTTTTTCGACGGTAAACGTTCGTGCGCCTGGGTGAAAGCGTCCGAGACTTTTCCGTTCGACAAGTTTTACGCGGAAGCAATGAAACAACCAGCGTTTTCGACGAAGGCGAAATTTACAGACATGATTGAACTCGCGCAGAGTTGGTGCAACGCGAGGAACCTTGAAGCTCCTGAGAACCCCGTCGTCGCGCGCAACAACATGCGCTTGTTTAGCGACCCGAGTCCATGCCGTAAGTGCGACACGTGCTTGGCCGAGAGTTTCGAAATGTCAGGTAAAGCGCAGACGCGACGCGCTCGCGGCGCGTCGAACGGCGGTTCCCCGCAGGGGGAGAAATCGAAATCTTTGTGTCCACAAATCAAAATCATCGAGCTCGCGCGCGCGGGGAACATCGGTGCCGTGCTCGCGTTGCGTAAACAATACGCCGTCGGCCAACGCCTCGTCGTCTTTTGGCACAGAGACAACGCCTTCTTCCCCGGAGTCATCACCGAGTTCGATTCTCACAAAAACAGTTTTCGCGTCGACTACGACGACGGCGACATCGATCTCGATTTCAAGCCTTGGACCGAATGCATCATGATCGCTCAAGACGTCCCCAAATCCGCGGACGTCGTGGGGGCGACGGAGCTCAAAAACAGCAACGCCAAGAACGCGCTCGAGGCGAAAATCAAGCGTAACCGCGCCGAAGTCGCGAGTCCGGAGTCTCCTCTCGACACGAAAACGATGCGTCGCGACGATTCCGGCGCTCCCGTACAACTTCAAACGTAGTCTTCGATGCACTTTTCACGCGTAGCCCTCGGCATTCGTTTCACCTTCTTCAATCATCACAGTCTTCGATCGCGCTCGAAGGACCGTCTTCAATCCCTAAACCCTCCGCCATCACCATCTCACTCGTCATCCTCATTCGCTCGCGCGAGACGTCGCGATGTCCTTCGCCGCGAGCGCGCGCGCGTTTTGGAACCATCCCGCAGGCCCGAAGACCATCTTCTTCTGGGCACCGACGATGAAGTGGGGCATCACCGCGGCGAACGTGAAAGATTTCTCGCGCCCGCCCGAACTCTTGAGCGTCCCGCAACAGAGCGCGGTCACCATCACGGGATTGATTTGGTGCAAGTACGCGTTGGACATCACGCCGGTGAATTATAACTTGATGGCGGTGAACATGGTGATGGCGGCGACGGGGTCGTATCAGCTCTACCGTCGATTCGCGTGGGAGTCGGCGCAAAAGGAGCAGCCCAAGGCGGAGCCGGCGCCAGAGGCGCAGTAGAACTAACGCTCGCGATGATGTAATAGCGATTGATTAGAGACTAGAATATTCATTATTGTACACGCGGCTATTTGATTTGATGGATCAGTGGTTCGGGTTGGGGATGCGTCGGAAGACGTTTAGAAACGTGCGCCCCGAGTTGCGTTCTACTTTTTGACCCTCCTCGGTTCCGGTGTACAAAAGCGGGACGACGGGATCGGCGACGAGATCGGCCTCGGAAACGCGCTCGAACATTGGATGTGCACTCATGTGTTCGGACATCCATTTCCCGAGCTCCTCCACGTCGGTGATCGTGTACAAGACACCGCCCTCGGCGAGCACGTACGCGTACTCGGCTAGCAGCGTCGTCGTCACGATGCGTCTCCTGTGATTCGCCGTCTTAAAGTGAGGATCGGGGAACAAAAAGAACAATTTCTCCAACTGTCCCTTTTCGAAATATTGCGGTAAATTCTTCATCGCGTTCGCCCGCACGCACGAAATGTTTTCGTACTCGCCCGGATTGTCCCGTCTGAGCGCCAAGCACCTCTCTCGCACGTATTCGCTCACCTTGTCTCGAATCTCCATCCCGAGCATCAACGTGTTCGGAAACAACCCAGACATTCGCACGAGCATCCCCCCGAATCCACACCCGACGTCCGCGAACCGAATCTTCGGTCGAGCCGTCGTCTCGCCGTCGCCCTCGAAAAACGTCGGGTAGTGCGTCGACCAATCCGTCTCCATCGGCGACGCCGGGACGTGATAGTACCCATCGTTCAGTGGATTACAGTGCGCGCGCTGTCGAAAGTGTTTCTTCCTCGGTGCCGTGTTCCCGACGTTGGACGCGCTCGCGAACGTCGGCACCTGCGTCGTCATCGAACGCGACCCCAGCCTTCTCGTCAGTCGTCGGTCGCGTCCTCACGTCATCCATCCACCGCGCGCGCGTCGTCCATCCGCACCTCGAGCGAAGTCCCGCTCCCGATCGTCACCTCTCTCGTCCCCACTCGCATCCCGAATCGATCAGTCTCGGAACGACGCGCCGTCATGCATCCATTCCATTCCATCCATCCACCCCTCGACCGACCGACCGACCGACCGATCGATTCGACCGACCGACCGACCGATCGATTCGACCGACCGACCGACCGACCGATCGATTCGATCGAGGGGCCTCGGGGACGGACGGACCGCCCCCCCTCGACCGATCACGACCCACGAACGAGTCCCTCGACGACCCGATCGACGAGACACGACGCACGAACGAGTCCCTCGACCGCGCGCACGCCTCCCTCGCCCGCGCCCTCGCCTCGCGCGCCCGCACTCGACGATGGCCGCGCGCGCGATGACGCTCGGGGCGACGACGACGACGAACGCGACGCACCGCGCGCGCGTGGCGCCGCGAACGCACCACCGACGCAAATCGCGCGCGGTGATCGTGAGGCGCGCGGAGGAGACGAGCACGAGCGGTGCGTGACGATTCGACGTCGACCCATCGCGCGCGCGGGGATGCGGATGCGCGCGGGATGGGTCGATCCGCGCGGGATGGGTCCTCGGCGCGCGTGCGCGAACGCGCGCGGGGGGGGCGAGGCGACGACGCGCGCGAGGCGTCGATCGCGCGCGCGCGTGGAGTAAAAATTCACGCGCGCGCGTGTCGCGGTGTTTTCGCGCGCGCGCGAGGGTGGGCGCGCGGAGGGGGACGCGATGCGACGACGGATGCGATCGCGCGCGCCGAGGGTCGGGCGCGCGAATGAATGAATGAATGAATGAATGAATGAATGAATCCCTCGTCGAGGGTGATGGCGCGAGAGGCGAGACGCGCGCGTGATGACGCGCGACGCGCGCGTGTCGCCGCGCGTCATCGCTCGATCTCGACCGCGAACGCACCCTCGACGCCGCCTCGACTGACACGTCCACCCACGGCGCGCGTCCCGTATCCACTCGCAGGCTCGCTCGCCACGGTGGTGACGGACCAGACGTTTCAGCGCGAGGTGTTGGAATCCGACGTCCCCGTGTTGGTTGATTTTTGGGCGCCGTGGTGCGGTCCGTGCCGCATGATCGCGCCTTTGATCGATCAACTCGCGGAGGAGTATCAGGGCAAGCTCAAGGCGGTGCGTGCGAAAAACGCGCGACGCGTCGCGAAGGGCGAACGAAGGCGCGACGGCGAATGAATGGCGGCGCGACGAACGGAGACGCGAGAGACTGACGATGGAGGCGATTGATTGAATTCTCGACGATGTAGGTGAAGCTCAACACGGATGAATCCCCTAGCGTCGCGACCGAGTACGGTATTCGTTCGATCCCGACTGTGATGATCTTCAAGGATGGTCAAAAGGTTGACACCGTCATCGGGGCGGTGCCGAAGAGCACGCTGAGCGGAACCATCGAGAAGTACCTGTGAGCGACGATTTATACACATTTTGAACTCGTCACGCGCGTCGAGCTCGGAGTTTAGGAGCTGAGGTTCTTTCTGTAACGATTACGCACTCTAATACACCACGCTTGAAATCGCATCGTCGATCATCGCGGAGATGGATGGAGATTGATATTAAAACGCGGAGGCGATCGTCGGCGGACCGACGCGTTCACTCCGCCTTCTTCAGCGATGGGTTCTCGGCCGCGTACGGCGGGTACATGTGAGGGTTTCTGTACGACCCACCGATCTTATCCCAAAAAGTAAAGTATTGGCCGTAATTGTAGTTGAACATGGTGTGATGAATCGTGTGATGCGCCGCGCAGTTGACGTACGGAATCTTCATCGACACGCGGTCGTGAATGTTGATGGTCCAGAGTCCGACGATGCCGAGGGCGATGAAATAGCTCAGATGATGCATGGGGAAGAGGAAGATAAAAATATGGTACGGGCATCCCTGTAACCAGCCATCGAGCGGGTGGAACGCGTACGCGCTGAACGGCGTCGTGTCCTTGTACTTGTGGTGCAACTTGTGAATCGGCGCGTACACCGAGCGGTGGTGTAAACCTCGGTGAATCCAGTAAATGCACGTATCGCTAAAAATCAAAAATAAAAACGGCGTGACGCACAGGTATAACCACCCGTAATCCTTCACGTCCCAGTACAGTTTCGTCCATCCCGCCTCGACCATGAGTTCGAATGGCGCCGTCATCGCCGTCATCACCGCAATCGACCACACCGACGTATAAATTTCATTCCTCACCTGATCCTTCCCTTCCCTCCCCGTGAACTTTGCCTTATTCTTCCCATCTTTATCCCTTCTCTGAAAGCTCAGATAGTACGACAGCGGACACAGCGTAAAATACAACGCGTACGTGAACACGGTGAGAAACGCCCACAACACTGCGTACTTGCGCGTCAACGAATACTTGGACGGATCGTACGCATCCCCCGGTTTCGACACCCCGAGAACGTACCGATCGATCAACACGTGATTGATCCAGTGTGCGCTCCCATCGAACCCGTACAGGAGTCCGATGACGATGGGTATCTCGGACATGAGTCCGCGCCGCGAATCCAGGGGTACGCGCGCACGCGACGTCCCTCTCTCCTCTCGCGCGTCGTCTCCTCTCACCGCTCGCTCGTACGAGCGATGACACGAGAACACGCGCGCGCGCGGGTCGTTCACCGAGCGCGTACCGCGTGCGGTCCACCGGAACGATGCGTGACGCGCGACGCGATGACGACGCGCCCATGCCGTGGCTCTCATCGCATCGTGGGCGGCGCGCGCGCGCGCACATCTGATCCATTCTTAGCCTTATCCATATCCGTTATACGGATGACACGACCACACGCGACCATCGCGGACCATCGCGAGGACTCGATTGGGCGACGCGTGCCGACGCGTGCCGACGACCGCGATGCCCGCGCGCGAGGGTCTGGACGTCGCCGAGGATGCGATTTCGCGCGCGCTTCGAAACGCGCGGCGATCGTCGCCGAGAACGCGACACGAGACGCTCCTGCGCGCGTACGATGCGTTTTTCGGTGGCGCCGACGCGCGGAAGAATCGCGGGCGAGCGCTGCGAGACGCCCCGTACGAGGACACCGACGCGCTGGCGTTGGCGAGGGAACATCGATTCGTGCGAGACGACGAGGAGGACGAGGAGCGGTCGCGCGAGTGGGGGGTGCGGTTGGCGAGGAGATACCACGCCGCGTTGTTCAAGACGTATTGCGTGTGCGATTTGTCGCGCGCGGACGACGGTGGGGGTGACGGACGCGCGCGCGTGGGGATGCGGTGGCGCACCGAGGATGAGGTGCGACGGGGGAAGGGGCAGCTGACGTGTGGGGAGAGACGGTGCGAGCGGAGCGAGGGTTTGGCGACGTTTGAGTGTCACTTCAAGTACAGCGAGCGAGGCGAACGGAAGAGCGCGTTGGTCAAGGTGCGCGCGTGCGAGTCGTGCGCGAAGAAATTAGGGGTGAGCGATGGGTTCGCGCGTGTCGATGAGGAGGCGGCGGAGGAGGAGCGACGCGCGCGGAGAGAGAGGAAAAAGTCGAAGAAGCGAAGGCGAGACGAGCGGGAAGACGAACGGGCGCGCGGCGACGAACGGGTGCGCGACGACGTCTTAAGAGGATTGCTGTAGAACGGTGTAAACATGTGTAACATACATCTAGCTAAGCTAAAGCTAACGTCGACGTCCGCGCGTTCAGAAGAACATGCCCGGACCGCCGAAACCGCCGTATCCGCGACCGTATCCGCGACCGTACCCACCGTATCCGCGACGCCGCCCGCCGCCCGTGAGGCCGAACATGTTCGCGATGGAGAGTAAATTCCACCAGCTCGCACCGCTCTTGTGCGCGTAGTACAACGCCACGACGCCTATGAGCGTGGTTAACGAAAATCCGCCTCCGCCGAGGTCGTCGTACGCATCGTACCCGTAACCGCCGTACCCGTACCCTCCAAACCCGAGAATTCTCGCCAAAAATCTCAACACGTAATACACGAACACGCCCAGCACGCACTTGACGACGAGTTGACCGTTCGGCGACATGCGATCGTACCGCATTCGAGCCATGGAGACGACGGACGCCGCCGACGCCGTCGCGTCCTCGAACGTCGGCATCGAAGGCATCGACGGCATCGACGGCATTCGCCAACCGGACGACGAGCGCTTCGGTCGATCACGCATCCTCTTTCGCAACGCCGCGAGCGACTTTCTCGCATCCGCGTTCTCCGGCGATAGCGATATGAGTTTTTCGTACGCTCGCTCGGCGCCGACGTCGTCCGACAGCATCTCACACGCCGTCGCCATCCTCGACCACCCACGCGCCCAGTGCGGTCGCGCTTTCACGCACACGCTCGCATCCGCCTTTGCGCGCTTCGCCGACGCCGCGTCACCGCGCTGGAGGTACGCCGCCGCGCGATTCGAATGGTACACGGCGACATCTTCATCATCCTTCGGCGCGACCGCGATCGCCTCCCCGAACGCCCCGATCGCGTCGTCCCACCGTTTCTGCGCGTACAACTCACCTCCGCGCTCTTTCGCCCTCTTCGCCGCCGCCGCTCTGGACGCGCGCTCGGACATCGCGCGCCGTCGAGTGAGGGATGATCGACGTGCGAATTCTCAGCCTCGGGACGCGCTCGCGCGAGCGACGGCGACGCGACGACGAAACGCGCGAGCGACGCGACGTACTGTTACAAAATACTAATGAAACCGATGATACCGACCGCGAGCGTCGTCGACGCGCGCGTCACAAGTCCTCGATGCCCTTGTAGAGCATCAACACCGACCCGAGGGCTAATATGCCGAGCAACAAACGCGCGAACCGCTCCTTGTCCACGAACCGTTGCGCGTAAATACCGAAGAAGACGCCAGCGAGACCGCACGCGCCCGCGCAGCCGTACACGCCCGGTCGGTCGATTTCAAATAGACCGTTGATGGCGTACGTCACGAGACGAGCGCACATGACGGTGATGAGCACGGCGGCGCTGGTGGCGCGGACGACGGCTTTGTCGATCCTCATGAGCGTGTAACACGCGATGGCCGGTGGACCGTGCGTGCCGGTCATGCCTCCTAAAAACCCGCTCGCGCACCCGCTCACGGCCCATGCGAGCATGAATTTCCAATTTTCACCCTCGAACGTCAACGAATCGCTCTTCACCGGTTGTCGCAGGTATTTCGCGGGTTCCTTGTACCAAATCGCGTCTTCGACGACGGCCGCGGCGGCGGTCGGCGACGCGACGACCGCGCTCTCACCTTCGTCATCGACGTCATTCATCGCCACACTCCCGTTGCCGACCTCGCCCGCGTCCTCATCGCTCCGACAGCACCCTCCGATCGCCTTGAACGCGCCCACGCGTTCGCACACGAAGACGGCGATGAGTCCCGCGAACGTCAACTCTAAAATCGCCGGCGACACTCTCTGCAACGCCAACGTCCCGAGCGGAACGCACCCCACCTGAAACGGTAAAAATGACACTAAAATCTGAAAATTTGTGTGCTCTCGCATCCCCGCGCTCGCGACGAAGGGGATCATCGTCGCCAACCCGACGAACGCCTCCAACGCCACCGTCTCCTGAAGCGACCACGTCTTCGCCCCGCTCACCGTGAACACGACCCAACACACCAAAAATAATATCGCGGCACCGACGCCCGTGATTCCCTGCGCCTCGAACGATCGCGTCGGTTCGTCAATCGCGCGCTCGCGCGTCGTCACTCGTGCCATCACGCGCCGGCGCGCGTCCGCTCGATTCGATTCACATCGCGCGCATCGCGCGCACCCTGGACACGCACGCCAGAAACGATCCCACGGCGTACGTCACGTACGTTCCCGCCGCCGCGCGCGCCATGGACGCGCGACGCGCGACGCGAGAGGCGCCGGAAGACGAAATGTGCCGCTCGGTGGCGACCGACCGACAGACCGCGTCCCGCCATGGGATGGGTGAAGACGCCCCCGAGCGCGTCCGCGAGGGACGCGCACGTCGTGCCGCTCGGTGCGACGAAGACGTTGTATCTCATTCGTCACGCCGAGGGTTTTCACAATCAAGGTGCGTCGACGCGCGCGGATGACGAAAAGATTAGTGATGTGATGTGATGTGATGTCTGATGGGAACGAACGAACGACTGACGCGCCGACGCGACGCAGCGGGAGAGGTGGACCCGAGGGAATATGGAAACGAAGCGTACGCGGATGCGCGTCTCACCGCGCGAGGATGGCGACAGTGCGAACACTTTCGACGAACGCTCGAGACGCGGGACGCGTACGCGAAACTCTTGGCGTCGTGCGAGCTCGTCGTCGTCTCGCCGTTGGCGCGAGCTATGGAGACGGCGGCGGGTATGTTCGGAAGCGTCGATGGCGATGGGTGCGTGTTGATGGCGTCGACGCCGGCGGTGGAGATGAGATCGTGTGAGAGGCCGGCGTTGCGATGCGACGCGAGACTGTGTGAAGGGAAAAAATTCGTGGCGTTGGAGTTGGTTCGGGAACAAATCGGAGGGAATCCGTGCGATCGGCGGCGGAGCGTGAGCGAGTACAAGAGCGAGTTTCCCGGAGTTGATTTTTCGCTCGTCGAGGAGGAACACGACGTGTTATGGAAACCCGGTAGAGAGAACAGAGAACCCGAACCCGAGCTCAGAGCGCGTGCCAGACGATTTCTCCGCTGGTGCTTCGAGCGCGAGGAGGATTCCATCGTCGTCGTCACGCACTCGGCGTTCATGTCCAATCTGATGATTGAGTATTGTATGGGCGGTCACGAACCATGCGAAGTCATGCGAGAGCACCTGCACGCGTGGCCGCGAAACTGCGAGTGTCGACCGTTGGTGGTGGTGGATTCGCGCAGGACGTTGACGCCGCACCCGTTTTACCACGCGGGGGGCGATCCCGAGGATGAGCGCGTCGAGGAGTGAGACGACGCTCGAATCGGGTCTTCTACTTTAACATTTGTAAGATGCGTCATTAGTATCCTGCAATCCATCGTCATTAGTATCCTGCAATCCATCGACGGCGGCGGCATCGCGATCGTTCTGTGAAACATCTTTCGGGCGCACGGGCACTTTGGGAGCGTTCGAACGACCGAAGCATGGGTATGTCCTCGCGCTTCGCCGACGCGTTCAGGACCGGCGCGCGAGTCCCGCGACGTCGTGTCGCGTCTGGATCTGAGATATTTTATCAACTACCATTGTTACACGCGGGTGTTTCAGTGAGGAATAGTGTCCTATTGGGCGGTTATTCGTCACACGACGGAGAACGACGTCACCGTCGCGTCCACCGCCCTCGCGCGAGTCGCCGCCAACGCTCTGTACTCGTCGATCGATCCGTTCGGTACGCCGATGTGCTCCACCATGATGCTCGCCGCGGCCGACGCCAGCGTGAGGGCGTCGCGCAAACCGTCGCCGGCCAGGACGCTCGCCGCGAACGCTCCGCAAAAGCAATTGCCGCAACCTGTTTCGTCCACCACGCGAGACACGGGAAACGCTTCGCACGCGTACCCCTCACCAGTTCTTGCATCGTACGCCACCGCTCCGAGCGCGCCTCGTCGAAGACAAATGACTTTATTCGCCCCCGCGTCTCGCATGCGTCCGACCAACTCTTCGGGAGACATCGTCTCGCCGTCGGCGAAGAAACTTTTACTCTCCCGCTCGTTCGGCGACCACACGTCCCCGAGCGACATCAATTCACGAAGCGCCGACGCCGATAACGGCGTCGGCGCGTGCGTGAACGGTTCTATAGAGATTAATCCGCAGCCCGCGTTTCGAAGCGCGCCGACGAGCGCCACGTCCGGACGCGCGGGGTTGATACCGAAATGTACCGCGCGCGTTCGTCGACATTTCTCCGGCCAGGACGCAAATTCCGGTCTCAACATCGCGTACAACCCCTCGCTCGCCTCCTCGCGCCACACCTGCGTTCGACGACCGTCTCTCTCCGTGATTTGCCACGCGCGAGGCGTCGACGCGCCCGAAACCGCCAATAATCCATCCACGTCCACCCCTCGTTCGACGAGCCAACGACGCGATGACTCCGGACAGTCGTCCTCACCGACGCCGGCGACGATCCCCACGCGCGCTGACGCGCCGTCGCGGTGACACAGCGCGCCGAAGAGCGTCTGCGGACCGCCGCCGCCGAGTCGTTCCATGACGGTCGAGCCGTCGTGAAACACCAAGTCGTCGACGATGAGCGTCGTGGAGACGACGTCCATCGCCCGCGGCGACGACGCGCGAGGCGACGGGGACGCGCGCGCGCGATTCGCGCGCGTTCGCGGCGTCGCGCGCGAGACCGCGGGCGCGGAGGTCGAGAGGGACATGGGACGGGGAGGCGCGAAGTGTCGCGAAGTGTCGCGAGGATGCGCGTCATGACACGGACGCGCGCGACGTCGAACTATTCCCCCATCACGGGCTCGAAGCGTAACATCGTCACGTCGAACACGAGCGTCGAGTCGCCCGGAATGTCCGGTGGATCGCCTCTCTTGCCGTATCCCAGTTTCGGCGGCACCGTCACCCGTCTCGTCTCATCCGTCTTCATCCCGAGCACGCCTCGCTCCATGCCCGCGATCACCTCTCCGTACCCGAGCGTGAACGTGAACGGGCCGTTCGATCGATCGAACTCGTAGTCGTTCTCTTTCAATCGACCGACGTAATCGATGATGACTTGGTCGCCCGCCTCGCAGCGTCCCGACGACGACGCAAACTGCCCCTCGTCGAGCACCTCTATGGTGACCTTTTCGTCCTCGGGCTCGTCGAATTCGAGTCCCGGGATGGCAAAGGATTGACCGCGCTGGTCGAGCTTACCGTCGGCGACGGCTTTCGTGAGCGCGCGCTTGAGCGCGGGGGCGTTTTCGTAATCGAAGCGCTCTTTGAGAAACTTTGCGATGGCTTGTCGGGACGACCCCCCCGGGGACTCGAGCGTCTCGATGGCGACGAGGACGCGATCGATGATCGTCTTGGGCGTCTTCGGTTTGGCGGTCGACGCCATCGCGATCGTCGACGCGGGGCGAAGTGGCGCGAGTCGGGCGCGAGCGCGCTCGAAAAGATGATTCGATTAGATTACGAGACGAAGGGTAAACGCGCGAATCGACGGTCGTCGTCCGAGAGTGACTGCGACTATGTCTACTCGTGTCTGTTTTACAAATCACGCGCGCGTCGACTCGCGCCCTTTCGCGTCCGTCGACGTCGACGTCTACGCGAGCATGTAAATGCGCTCGGCGCAATCGTTCACCAACCAATCGAACCCATCCAACAACCCCTCTCCCGTCACCGCCGAACACCCGACGATGTGCCAGTGTCTGTTCACTAATCGCTTCAACCCCAACGCGTCCGCGATCGCGTCCACGTCCATGGCGCCTCGAATGTCTCGCTTATTCGCGAAGACCAACACGCTCGCGCCCGCCAATTTTTCCTCCTCGAGCACACTCGCCAGCGCCTCCGCGCAGTCTCGCATCCGTCTCGAGTCCGCGCTGTCCACCACCCATATCAATCCATCCGTCGCCTCGTAATAATTTCTCCAGTACGCTCGAAGCGTCTTTTGTCCCCCGACGTCCCACACGTTGAGCGAATAGTCGCCGTACGTCATCGTCTTGATGTTAAACCCGAGCGTCGGGGAGATCTCGTCGATGGACTCCCCGTTCACGCGTTTCACGACGGTGGTCTTCCCGGCGTTATCTAAACCCACCATCAACACGCGAAGCTCGCGTTCCTTCGCCTTGACCTGCGCGCGAGAGAGAGCGCATGGACGGTGAGTCAACGAACGAACGAACCAATGGGCGCGAGCGGGCGCGCGACGACGACGCGACGGAGGCGCTCGGCGCACTTTTTTTATGATGCTCAGGAGTCCCATCTCGCGATATCCGACGCCTCGCCGGTGAATCGCGCGCGCGCGGGCGCGACTGACGTGTCTTAAAATGTTTTACACAGTACTGACTCTACTCTCTCTCTCTCTCCGCCGCGACGCGGCTGCGAATCGAACGAATGACTAGTGAATATACGTAAACGTGCATTTGTCTCACGCCTCCTTGGCGCGGTGTTCAGCCTCGAACGCGGCGACGGTGGCGTCGATGTTTCTCGGCGCCAACGGACCGTCGAAGAAGTGATGCCGTACGCCGAAAAAGAGCCGAAACGTGTTGAAGACGGTGAAACAAAACCACACGCCGGCGAGCGTGTCGCCATAAAGGTTGAGCGCGATCAACATGGCGCCCGTGGAGACGAACATGCCGGCGGCGAGGCGAAGGAAGGCTTGATGGCCTTGCATTAAACCTTCGCCGACGAAGACGACGCCGTTGAGCGGTTGAAGCACCGCGCCGATGATGCACGGCATCTTCGCCTGCTCCTGCACCTCGGAGAGGGAGGAGAAGACGCCCAGGAACGGGAGCGCGCCCGCCTGTAACACGGCTAAGACGACGCCGACGGCGAAACCCCACACGAGGAGACGATCGGCGACGCGCTTGGCCTCGCGAGGGCCGCCTTTTTCGATCGAGTTCATGCGCTGCGGAATTAAAATCGTGGAGATGGTGCTGAGCGCCAAGATGGCGATGGCGCCGAGCTGAAACACCTGCGATGAGATGGTATGCGCGGCGGCGGCGGTACCGGAGGCGTCCAGGGTGAGGATGGTGCGCATGACGGCCAAGAAGGTGATGTTTTGCGCGACGGCGCGGAGCTGCACGCCGGCGCCGCCGACGAGGAGCGTCCCCAACGCCGCGACGCTCGGAGGCTTAAACATATCCTTGAGCTCGACCAATTTACGCTTCACCAACAGCATCGTGTACAGTGCAGCGGAGAACACCTCCGAGATCGACGTCGCGATCGCCGCGCCGGCGACACCCATGGATTTAAACGCGCCGACGCCGAAGATGAACAACGGATCAAGCACGACATTCATCATCTGACTCACCAACGTAATCTTCATCGGCGTCATCACGTCCAACGTTCCGCGAAACGCCGCGAACCCGACCGTCGAGACGATGGCTGGAATAAACGATAACGCTCGGTACCCGACGTACGGCGCCGCTTGCTGCGCCGTCAAACTCCCCGCGGCGACGCCGACGACGCTCAACGCGCGCTCTCGCATCGTATACATCAACGCCATGCCCATCGCCCCCACCACCGCGGCGCAAAAGATCCCCTCCCCGATCTTCTTCGACAGTTCCTTAGCGTCTCCCCCCGCCGCCGCCTTGGCCACGACCGGGGCGACGACGCTCGGAATGAACGATATTATCCAAAACGCGCTCTGAAACACTTGATTCGCCGCCCCTTGCGCGGCGAGCGCCACCGCGTCCCCCAATCTCCCCACCCAAAACACGTCCACCGCGCCCACGAGCGGGATGATCAAAAAGTTAAGCACCGCGGGCACGAACAGACCGAGGATGACCTTATCCAGCGCGTCGTTTCTCGGAATCGCATCCGGGCTCACCCACGCGCCGACGCCGCGCGCTCTCTCGCGCGCGGCGTCCCGTCCGCGTCTCGCCTCCCCATCCAGCGTCATCGCTCCCGCCCGCGCGCGCGCGCGTTCCACGAGTCCCCCTCGCGCGCTTTTCCCCGCGCGCGTCGTCCCTCGCGCGCGCGACGAACTCGAACGCGACGTCATCGCGTCTCGTCACCCTCGCGCGCGTTCGGGTCGCGCGACACGAACGCGCATCTCTCGCGCGCGTCGACGCGAGTTCCGAGACGACGACGCGCGAGACGGTCGCGCGCGCGAACATCTCGCGCGTCGTCGTCGACGAGGAGCGATGCGCGCGTCGCGGGCGCGACGCGGAGGGGTGTGATGTGTGTGATGGTATACGCGCGGTGGTGACGTGGCGGTGGATGCGCGGGACGGGAACGGGAAGGGAACGCGATGGGAACGCGATGGGAACGCGCGTGAAACGACGTGAGGCTGCGTAAAAAAACGAGTAAAACACTAGAGGATCATCGCGACGGCGTCCTCGACGGAGGCGGCGGCGCGAAGGGCGGCGATGTCGATGGATTTACCGGAACGAACGGCGGCGGCGAGCGCGGAGACGGCGTCGGCGGCGCCGCTCTCGAGCATGGCGCCGACGCACTTGTCGCCGTCGATCCAGAATGCGGCGAGTTTTGGGTTAAAATCGCCGATCGTGATGATCTCATCGCCGGTTTGAACGCCGTAAAAGACCCAGTTGACGGCGCGTTCGGTGCCGGGATGTTCGAAGACGCGGCTGTAAAAGTAGGGCGTCGGATCGTACTCGGCGGGAGTTTTCCCGGCGATCAAGTCCCCGACGTACGCGGCGCTGTCGCGAGCGTGCTTGACGTGTTCCAAACGAACGGTTTCGCCCGTGAGCTTGAGCGGGAACGCGGCGATGTCGCCGATGGCGTACACGCTTCCGGGCTCGACGGCGGGGCCCGAGGCGCGAAACCGCGCATCCACCTTGACGCCGCCCACGCGACCCTCCGGGGCGTCCAAGCCCTCGAAGGGGACCGGCGCCGTCGCCCCGATGCCGACGACGACCAAATCCGCGTCGATCGTCTCCCCGCTCTCCAATAGCACCCCGCGCGCCGCGCCGTCGGCGCCGGCGACGATGTCCTTCACCTTGCTCGAGCGGTGGAACGTGGCCCCTCTCGCTTCGTACAACGCCTCATAATGCTTCGCAATGTCCGCGTTCCACAATCTTCCCATGACGTGCGGTTCCATCATGATCACCTCAGGTTTCAATCCGCGCGTCGCGCACGACGCGGCGACCTCTAACCCGATGTATCCGCCGCCGATGACGGCGGCTTTCTTCGTCGTCTCCATCGCCGCCGTCAACGCCAAACCGTCCGCGTTGTCTCTCACGTACCGCACGCCCGGCAGTTCACCGCCCATCGCCGCCGGCAGACGAATCAACCCGCATCCGGTCGCGAGCACGAGCGTCTCGTACCCGATGGACTCGCCCGCGTTCGTCGTCACTCTTTTCGCCGCGAAGTCGACGTTCGTCACCGTCGTCGACAGTTTGAGCTCGACCCCGTTCTGCGCGTACCACTCCGGCGTCTGTCGCTCACCGCCGCCGCCGACGCACGTGTGAAAGCCGGGTAAACGCGGAGGGTTTTGCGCGTGCAGAAATCCCTTCGTGAGCGCCGGCCGCTCGTACGGCGCGACGTCTTCGGCGCCGATCAGTGTGACGTTTTTACCGAGCCCGTGGGACACGAGCGCGCGGACGAGGTAACCCGCGGCGTTCCCGGCGCCGACAACGACGATACGCGATGACATGTCGTCACGATGTCGAGACGCGCGAGATTCGAGCGCGGTCGCGCGCGCGCGTCGCGAGTCGTGGAGTGACGAGCGCGCTCGCGGGAAGCCGGAGGCGCGGCATTCATGAATGAATCGCCGAAGCGCCGCGCTCGAGTTTCTCTGCGTCTACTACGTCGTTTACACCGCGCTCGCCACGTCTACGTCTCTCACACGTCGTCGACGAGAGCGAGGAGCGCGTCTAATTTTTCCAACGCGTCGTCGAGACTCGCCGCCAAACCGACGGCGGTAATCCTCGAGTCGCCTCTCGCGCCCATCCGCACGCCGTCCCTCGTCAAACGAAGACTGAGCAACGCGTCCGTGCTCGGCGGTGCCCTCGGATCGTTGTAACAGCTGAACACGGCGCACAAGAAATCGTTCGGTCGTTTCGCCATCGGGAGCGTCGTCGTCGAGCGCGTCGTCAACCACTCCTCGTCTCGCACGTCTCTCCACGCCAAACGCTCCTCCTCGGCGAGCGGTTCCCTCACCACCGCCGCATCGATCACGACCGCGTTCTTCTCTAATCTTTTCACCGCGTCCGTGTTCAACAGTGACGCAATCTCTCGAAGCGGCGGCGCGTCCCGCGCGTCGACGCCGTCGAGCGTCGCCCTCGCCTCGGCGACGCGCGCGCGCGCCTCTCGCGCCCCCGCGACCGCGCGCGCGAGGTCCGCGTCCTCGCGCGACGACGCGGACGCGGACGCGGACGCGTCGTCGTCGTTCGTCACCCATCCGAGCGCGAGCGCGAGCGCGGATGCCGCGAACGCGCGTCTCGGAGTCGTCGTCTTCATCCTCCTCGCGCGCGCCTCGCGAGACGTTCGAGCGCGCGAGGAGACGCTCGATCGATCGAAGGCGATGGCGTCGTTCGCGACGGCGCGAGACATGACGCGCGACGTCGCGCGCGCGACGGACGCGCGTCGATGAGTACCGGTCGGTCGGTCGTTTCGTACACGAATACATGAATTACAATCGACGCGTCGTCGCCGTCGTCGTCGTCGCACCGCCTCTACGCGCGTCTCGCGACGCGCGTCGCTTTTTCCTCCGTCTCTCGCGCCTCCTTCTCGCCCGCGGCGTTCGTCGCATCGCCCGAAGCGCGCGTTTTCCCACGCACCGCCGTCGGCGTCGCCATCGCCCCGAGCGCGCGCGCGCGCGCGAGTTCCACCGCCTCTCGCGCGCTCAACTCGGCGCACGCGCGCTCGAGCGCGACGCGCGCGCGGCGAAAATTTCCCCGCGTCGCGTCGAGCGTTCGCGCGCCGTCGCGCGCGTCGTCGCGCGCGGTGACGGCGGCGTCGACGCGAATCCCGAGCGGCGCGCGACGCGGCGACGGCGACGGCGACGGCGACGCCGCGTCGGCGCCGGCGTCGGCGTCGCGCGCGGAGGACGACGCGCGCGCGTCGGCGCGAATGTCCTCCTCCAGCGCGCGGAGGTCCGCCATGAGACGCTCCATCGCGCGCGACGGTGTGACCCCGCGCGCGGGTCGCGCTCGAGCGCGCGGTCAGTCGGCGAGTGACTGAGAGGGTCTCCCAGCGTTGATGGTTACGTACGTATTGCAGCGCGCGGGGACGCGGGAACGCGTCTCGGCTCGCGCGCGGTATGTATTTTATTCTTGTCTTCTCCCGTGCGCGCCGTCGATGGTTCGGACGGGTGCGTCCGAGCGTCGGCGCGCGCGCGTATTTCGTCTTCGTCTTGGTCGCGGCGGCGCTCAGACGCCGAGCGGGATTTTTTTCACCCCGAGCGAGTCGGTGTCCAGCGCGCTGTCGGAGACCTCGGCGTCGTCGTCGTCGTCGTCGATGTCGTCCGTGGATTTGTGGGATTTGAATTCGCCGGCGTGATACGACTTGGCGGCGGCGCCGAGGAGGGCGGCGCACGCGAGAGAGACGGCGACGCCGGCGACGCCGGTTTTCTCGCGTTCGCTGTACGCGTCCTCGGCGTTCAACACGTTCGCGCTGATGGTGACGAAAGCGAAGATGATGCCGACGGCGATGGAGTACTGCGCGTTGTGTAGCGATCTCTTGTACGGACGGACGGCGATGATGGCGATGAGTAAGACGCCGACGAAGAGTTGAGCGAGCGACAGTTGCGTGATGCCGTTAAAGTCGCTCGCCGTGTCGAAGGATGTCTTCTTCACGCGAAGCGTGCGCTCGTTCGCGAAGACGGGGATTGCGGCGAGGAGGAATTTCAACACCAAACCCGTGAGTTCCCAAAACGGGAACTCGTCGCGGACGTTCGTGTACAAGAAACCAAAGTTGGCTTGCACCGCCGGATCGTCGAGACGTTTGCGATTGCGAACCAAAATGTACGTGATGGCGAGGGGTATGCCGACCGGATACATCAAGAGCGCGACGATACCGGTGATGCGGTATATCGTGTGCTCGTGATTGGACGCATCGATGGAGTAATCCCGTCGCAAATACACGCCGACGTCCAAGCGCCGTTGATTGTAGAGTTGCAACACCGTCTTGGCGACGCCGGAATATGAGAGCACCACGAGCCACGTCGCGTTTCGTCGGCACTTCTTTCGCATGTCTCGAGCAATCTTTCGCACGCGATCGTGCGTCGCGGGTCGTTCGACGACACCCGTGAGCGCGTACATGAGTAGACAAAACATCGTCACCGCCGGCGGGACGACGACGGCGGCGATGTACGTCGAGTAATAATTGGATTTACTCCCCGAACATCCCGGCGTGAGAGACTCCACGTTAAAGTTGGTGATGTCCAACACCTCGACGAGTCTCCCGACGGACTGCGGCCAGTTAATGTCGTACTCCTTGAGCAAACCGAGGATTTGCGCCACGAAGAGCGTCGTGGAGAAGATGACTGTGCCCACGACTTGCTTGAGCGGCTTGCGGAAAATGTACACGAAAAACGCGATGAACGCGATGATTCCCAGGGCCGGCATCGCGAGCGATGCGTTGGATCTGCATTTGGAGCACTTACCTCCCCAGTGTCGGTACCCTTTGGCGCAGAGCGCGCACACGGGTCCTTCGTACCCGACTTCGCACGCGTTTTCGCCCGTGACGTTGCCGGCGACGCACGATTCCGTCACCGGACACGAGAATAACACCTCGGCGGTGTCGGACGAGCGCCACCACCCGGGCAAGGCGTCGAGCGAAGAGCCTCCACGGCAATCACCGCCTCGCGGGCACGCGAGACACTTGATGCCGTCAAAGTTGAACGTGCGGTCCTTGCACACGGTGCACTCTCGAGCGACGTCGACGCCGTCGGCGTACGTCGTCACGAGCGGTTCCGAACCGGGGAAACACGCGCTGATGCGCACGGGCAAGTCCAACGGCGCGATGTCCAAGAGCGACAAAGTCGTCTCTCGCGAGCACGTCACGCGAGCGACGTACGCCCGGTCGAGCTCCCCGCGCAGAATGGATCCGCGAAACGTGGCGACGCCGCGCGTCGTCGCCGAAGACGTCGAGCCGCTGATTTCCAATTCGTGGCGCGCGTGCGACGCAGAAGTCGACACGGGGTCGATCTCACACGTCGTCGTCGCGAGTTCGCTCGTCACCGCGATGCCGTAGTAATCGACGAGCTGCACGGAGAAATCGTCGGCGACTTTGCCGGATTGCACGCGTTCGGTGAGACTCGCCGACGACGTCATCGCGAGCGCCTCGGTGGCGATCACGCCCGCGGTCGAGCCGTCCGCGTGCGCGTACGCGCATTCGACGCACGAAAACTCGACGGTCGAGCTCATCGATCGAAGCCAATACGAATCGGCGCCAGACGTCGCGGTGTTTCCATCGTGAGACACTTGTCGTAAGAGCCCCGCGGCGAGATTAGTGGCCAGGTATGTCGCGCCGCCGCGCGTCGCGGAGTTGGCGCGGAGCGTCGCGCCGAGCAACGCGAATTGCGGCGTCGACGCTTCGGTCGACGCGATGTACACGCCGCCGCCGTCGACCGCGCCGTTGGATTCGATGACCCCGCCCATGACTTTGAGTTTGGCGCCGACGTGCGCGACGGCGCCGCCGAAACGCGCCGCGGCGTTCGACTTGACATCGCACGCGTTCATGGTGAGCGCGCCGACGCCGGAGACGTACACGGCGCCACCGTCGGTGGACGCGGTGTTCTCTTTGATCGTGGCTCGGGTGAACGTGTGGTTACCGGCGGCGATGAACAGCGCACCGCCTCGTCCGGCGATTGTCGATTCGCATCCCACCGCGGCGTTGTCGTTGAACGCCGACGCCGTCGCGGTGATTTGCGCGCCGCGCGGTGAGTTGGTCGCGGCGTCGGCCGGTGCGGGAACGACGAAAACGGCGCCACCGCTCGGGGCGGTGTTGTTGCGAACGGTGGTGGTGCCCGCGATGGCGAGCGTCGTCGGCGCCGCCGGCGTGTTCGGTTCGAGCGCGAACGCGCCGCCGCCGACGGCGTACAACGCGCGACAGCTCGAACCGCTCACTGCTCGATTCCCATCGATGACGGAAGTGTCTGTAAACGTCGCACCGCACGCCTTGGTGAGATACGCGCCGCCGCCGAGACCCGACGCGACGTTCTCTCGAACGACGACGCCGGAGCCGATGATTTCGCCGCCGCCGTGTTCGCCGCCGACGCACGCGAGACCGGCACCGTTCGCGGCGGTGTTTGCAGAGATTTCGCCACCGTTCAGCGTCAACGTCGCACCTGTGGTGACGTGCGCGCCGCCACCGGTGAGACTCGCGACGTTACCCTCGACTCGGGTGTTGGTCAGGACGAGCGCCGATCGGCCGTCCATGCGCACGCCGGCGCCGTGTTTGGACGCGACGTTGGACACCACGCGCGAGTTGGACACGCTGGCCGAGCTCTGCGAGTACATGAAGATGCCACCACCGATCTCAGCTTGGTTTTCGTCGAACGCGAATCCGTTGAAATCGGCGTGCGCGTTCGTGTAGACGATGACGCCCGCGCCCCAGAGCAGCGCGCGATTGTCGGAGACGAGCCCGGTGTCAAAGGTTGGTTTACCGCCGACGAAGACACCGATCGCGGCGCCGTACGACGCCTCGTTACCGGTGGCGATGACGTTGGAGAACGTGCCGTGACATCCGTGACCGACGAAGAGACCGCGGCGAAAAAGGCGCGGTTATCCTTGAGCGTCAATCCGACGGCGGTGACGTTGGAGTTTTCGTCCACGTTTAATCCCGCGCCCTTACCGCTGTCATCGAGCGTGTTTCCGATGAAAGACACGTTGCGTAGCGTCGCGTGGGACGACGTTTGCAAGTACGCGCCGCCACCGCGGTTGTTGTTGCCGCTTCGATCGTTGCCTCCGCTGTTCGAGATGAACCTCGAGTCGCGAATCACCGGCAAAGAGTTGATCGAGTGCACGCCGCCGCCCATGGTTTGCGATTTACACTGGACGACGTCCACGCCTTGAATCGTCACCGATCCGGCGTTGGTCATCTTGATGCCACCACCGGTGGAGGCGAGACCTCTCTTGATGGTGACGCCGCTGATGCTGACGTCGTCGGAGCCGGTGATTTCGAATCCGCGAGACGTCTCGCCGCAATCCAAGACGGTGCTCGCCGCGCCCGTCACCGAGGCGATGGACACGGCCCCGGACGAACCGAGCGTCGAGCCACACGACGTGGTGTGCGTGCCAGGTAAGAGTAAGACGGTTCGCGTGGCCGAGGTCGACGTCGCGGCGAGCGCGGACGACACCGAGTCGCACGGCGTCGCCCGCGCGCCGCACGTCGTCGCGGACGAAGCCGACGACGCCGCGGAGACGAGGAGCGCGTCGCGCGCGTCGAGCATGGGCACCGTCGTCGGCGACGACGAATTGCTGGCCGTCGTCAACGTCGCCGCCTTGACGCGATACACCATCGTCGATGGATTCGTCACGCCCGTGAAGACGTGAGACGTTCCCGACAAGACGTTGGTTCGCGTCGGCGACGCGCACGTCGCGAGATTACTCGCGTCGCACCCGTCGATGGCGTACGCCACGACATCGCTCGACGCGCTCGCGGTCCATCCGACGACGACCTCGTTCGCGCCCGTGCGAATCGCGTACACGTTCGTCGGCGCGTCCGGACCGCTCGTCGAGTTCGCGCCGCCGCCGCTCGACGGCGACGACAACGGCGACGGCGGCGACGAACCCCCCTGTTGTTGATTCGCCGCCGCGAGCGCGCACAGCGAATCGCTCGCGTCTGTCGTTCGCACGATCGAGCACGAGCTCGCGAACGACACCGCGCCCGCCGTTTGCGTCGCGTCGAGCGACGTGGACACGCCGTCGCAGAAACACCCGTTCGTCTCCCACGCGCGCACCGCGTCGCAACACGCCTGCCCACCGCCCGACATGCACGGCGCGAGATCCCCGTGATTCGTCACGCAGTGCTCGCCCTCGAGCGCGCGCGCCTCGCGCGCGCACGCGAGCGCGCCCACGAGCGCGCACGCGAGCGCCACCGTCGTCCGCGTCCACCGCGCGCGTCTCGACCGCCGCGACCATTCGCGCGACCATTCGCGGTTCTCACCGCTCGCGCGACATCGCGGACGCGACATCGAGCGCGCGAACGCAGACAAAATTATTTCCCTCGTCCTCGCGGCGCTCGTTCGTCCTCGCGCGCGCGCGGTTCTGTGAACGACGCGCGTCGGCGTCTCCGACATCGACCGCGCGCGAGGGAGACGAACGGACGCCCGCGATCTCTGCGTTCCATATTCGATACATGGGCTAAAACTATACGTGAATACGAGACGCACGCGTCACGAAACGGCCATGATAGCGTTTAATGATACACACTATGTATTCCATTTGTCCGATCATATACGACGGGCGAATGCGCGTCCTCGCGCGTCCTCGGTCGTCGTCGTCGCCAGTGTCCGGCGTCGCGCGTCGCGGACGATCCGTCGCGCGCGATGTCGACGCCCACGGCGTCCTCGTCCTCGTCGTCGACCTCGTTCGTCGACGCGCGCGAGGACGACGCCCTCCTCGACGTCGAGCGCGCGAACGGCGCGCGCGCGGGACAACACCATCGGCGCGCGCCGGGGCGTCGGCGTCGACGCGGCGTCGCGCGCGCGGTGGACGCCCTCACGCACCCGATCGTCACCGCGGTGTTGGTCACGCTCGGCGTGTGCGGAATGATCTACAGGCAGGAGGCGCTGGCGAGGCAAGGGGACGACGCGGCGTTCGTCAGGGTGGCGCACGAGATTTGGTTGGGGAGCGAGGTGCCGGGGGTGAAGCGCATGATTTTTGAGAGGAATAAAAAAGTGCTCGAGGAGCGAGGGTGGGAGATGAAACTGTGGACGGAGGGTGATATCACGGAGAGGAATTTTCCGTGGACGTTGGCGACGTTGGAGCGAGGACGGGCGTATCATCAACTCACGGGTTCGAACGTGTACTCGATGTTGGTGGATTTGATGAAGTACGAAGTCTTGTATCGACACGGCGGGTTGTATTTAGATACGAACGTCGAATTGTTCAAGGATATCACGCCGTTGTTTCGTCGGACGGTGCGAGAGAAGAAGGAGGTGTTCATGGTGGCGGATCCGGGAGATTCGAGGTTTTATAGCGCGGGAATTTTCGGCGCGCCGACGCCGGGGGCGCAAGTGTTCGAAAAGATGTTAAACTCGACGAACTATTTGCGCGGGATAGATTTCGGTAAGAGATGCATAGCGAACGCGATCACGGGTCCGGTGTGGTTATCGCACGTCATTCGTGCCAACACGCTAGACGAAACCATTCTACGTTTTGATCGAGACGTGGCGTATCCGCTCGGGTGCGGCGAGAATGAATTCGACTCGTGCGTCAAAGAGGTGACGCGAGAGGACGCGAAGAACGATTCACGCGTCCAGTGGATGATGGAGAACGACGTGTTGAGCGGGAAGGAATTAGGTGGGACGAAGTCTTCGCTCACCAAGTACGTCGCGCAGACGTGGAGGCGCGTGACGTCTGGCGCGGACGACTGGAACCCGCTCATGCTGTCGCACGCGCTCGTGCAAGAGGCGGACGGTTCGTTTTGGAACACGACGCTTCCGTGCCAGACGATCGCCCGGCAGTATCCGCGATCGTACGCCATCGATCACTTTTCGTTTCACGGCGCGAGTTGGCAGGATGGATGCACGCCGAAGGAGCGTCAAGCTATGGTGGTCGAGTGGCTCGAGAAGAACATTCCCGCGACGGAGAGCCTCGTGCATCAGTGGGCGTTGTCGTTCGTTCGCATGTTATCGCCCGCACCGTCGAGTTCACTCGTCACGCGCGTGCGTTTGCACGAATCCGGCGGTACGTACAAGAAGGCACGTTTGCTCATCGCATCTTCGCCTCTGCGCGCCGGCGCGTCGCTTCTGGGCGAGGCGCTCGCGACGTCGTCCAACCACCCGCTCCATTCGGCGCTCTGGGAGCGCGACGGGTCGGTTCGGTCGGATTCATACTTTGCAAACTTTATAAATCTCGGTGATTGGTGGTCGGTGTCCGAGGTGCCGAAGGATGATGACGCGTCTTGGCGCGGCAAACTTCGCAAGTTTTTACTCGACATTGGCGTGAAGGAGGCGACCGTCGACGCCTCGTTCACCTATCCCGGTGAATTCTTGAATGAAGTGTTGAGTCGGTCGTGGGAGGCGGGGGTGGATAAGGTGTACGTGTCACTCATCGGCGTACACGTCGATTCCACGCCGCGCGAGCTCGATCGAATGGAAAAATTGTTCAAATCCATTCTCGAATCCGTCGCGGAGACGCCGCTCGTCATCTGTCTCGGTCGCGATAACAAGCTCGACATGTACGTGTCCACCGTTCGCGCCATGAACGGCGACGCGCCGTTACAGCAAATTCGCGAGTCGGCAGAACCGTTCGACGCCGAAAACGTCACGGTTCGCGAGCGTCGAGACAACGTCGCCGGTGTCGGCCGAGTGCGCTTCGACGAGGCGCGCTACCAGGAATTCGTGCGCAACGACAAACGTTGGACTCGAACGACCTCTCGCGCGGTCGAGGCGCACGATAATCACTGCGTCAACCTCAAATACGAGGATGATCTCTCCACCCCGACGGCGTTGGCGGAAACGATACGATGGCTTCACGATCGATACGCACTCGATTTAAATCACGAGGCGACGAAACTGCTCAAATTGGAGCGCGTCAACGCTGCCGTGACCGCCGCCGACATCGTCAACGTGCGCGCGCTCAACGCGCACGCAAAATATTTCCTCAGAACCGCCGTCGAACCGGCGACGGATGAGATCGAAAACGCGTACGACGACGAATCGACGTGACGTCGTTCGTTCGTCGCGCGGCGTCCGCGTTAGCCTTAGAAGACGTCGAAACAACACAAAAAAACGAATAGCGACGAGTCGATGTACAGCGTAGAGAAACCGAGAGACGAGAGCGCGGGACGCGCGTAAGCGGATGATAATCTCATCTTCGTATCACACGCACACGATCGCGCGCTTACAACATTTGTTGCGCGCTCTGGGACGCGAGGGCGAGGAATCCAAGCGCGTGACCGATGGAACCCCACGCGAGCAAATCGACGAGGGTGAAACCCGCCGGGTCCTTGGTGGTGGTGATGAAGGACGCCTCCTTCGCGCGCGCGTCACCGGCGTCGAAGTGCGTCTCACCGTTTTGCGTCGGCAAACCAACACGCTCAACTTGCGCGCGCTGGTACGGCAAGAAGACGTATCGCCCGAGCGACAACGCCAACGCGTTGGCCGCGCTGATGGTGATATTGACGTCGTCGAACGCGCGCGCGGAGACGCGCGCGCCGCGCTTCGCCGTACGCGTTTGCTTCGCCACGCGGCTGTGATTCACACGCGAAAACAAAAAACCACACCCGCGATCCGTCAGTCTTTCACCCTCTCTCCCGTTCCCGATCATCCGTCCCGATCGCGTCATCGATCGCGTCATCGATCCGTCATCAATCATCCCTCCATTCGGCCTCATCCTCCTCCTCCTCGCGCGTCTCTCCTCGCTCAGCCCCCCCCGCGTTCGCCGCGATCCCCCCCCCCCCGCGCGCGCATCTCTCGCGTACCTCTCAAACGTGGCGACGGTGCGAGTGGGAACGGACGTTCGCGCGAGCATGATGGAACGATCTATCGCTTCGCGCGACGAGGTCGAGTGTGCCGCGCGCGCGATACGACGACGACGAATCTCGTGGGGATTCGAGGGATGGGTGGGGGTACTCGACGAGTCGTGACCCGCGCATGGGAGACCCACGCGACGTCGGGGTGGGATCGGGGGGCCGAGATACGACGTAGTGCGCGTGTGATTGCGACGATGTGTGCGCGCGTGTGTGTGCGAGACCGTAAATACATAAATACATGGGGAGATTGGTGTTCTGTTCGGTGTGTGATGACTTCTGTATGTATACAGAACGCGTGTACGTGTAAAAATCGGAGGAGATGATACATACAAGAGGGCGAGAGATATCGGACATTCGGAACGACGCGACGCAACACCATGAGCCGTCGAATGGGGCGGCGTCGTGGATGCGTTCGCATTCGTCCGCGCGACGGACGATGGGGTCGTTCTCGAGCGAGCGCGAGTCGTTGTTGCGAGGGACGACGACGCGCGAGGGGAGGTATCGAACGACGTCGCGCGAACGCGGTGGCGATGCGCGCGAAAGCGGTGACGATGCGCGTGGAGATTATCATTCGGATGACGCGGACGCGACGCGCGCGGAGGCGCGCGGGGACGACGAGGACGCGGACGCGATCGAGCGCGGCGCGCGTGGGGAGTGGTCGTCGTCGGCGGTGTCGGCGTCGTCTGGATCGGCCGGTGAGGGAGGCGGGAGGCGATCGTCGAGTGGAGAGAAGGCGCGCGGCGGAGGTGGCGGCGAAGGCGCGCGAAGACGCTTCGTCGGAGGCGCGGTGGCGTTCGTCGCGTGCGTGGGGGGGTTGATGACGTACGCGAGACACGGATCGTTCGGTGGGATGTTTGGGATGACGACGCCGGCGCCGCCGCCGCCGAATCCACCGCCGAGTCCACCGCCGTTTCCTCCGCCGCCGCCGCCGAATCCGCCGCCGCCGCACCCGCATCATCCGCCGAAACCGCCGCCGCCGCCGTTGGTGGATTGCGACGCCTCGCACGGGGATCGAGCGACGGGTTTGTATCAACAATACAATCCGCAGTGTACGGTGGACGAGGGCGTGCCGGCGAACTGCGTCGGAACCGAGGGATGTCAATTTTGCCATCTCGAACAGTCGCGCGCCGCCAAGGGCGGATCGACGGAGAAGTGCAGCGCGTGGGTGTGCGCCAAGTACGACGTCACCGGATGTAAAGGGATTCATCGCAATAAAAAGGCTGAGAAGAAACACTTCGACATCGGGGATTGCTCGAACGACGTCGGGAACCGTAACGTCGGTCGACACGTGTTTCGAGATTGGGACTGCGCCAGCGAGGAGGGCGTGCCGAGCGCGTGTCAAAAACCGGGGAAGACGCCGTGTCGAATGTGCATGCTGAAGAGCGCGGACGACCCGGTGAAGGGTTGGCCGTATTGTCCATCCGTCGTGTGCGATGATTTGAACATTAAGCGACACGAGTGTCCGGGGCTGGATTACGTGGCGAAGATTGGTAAGTCGTCGAAGAAGAGGCACGGCGAGAAGAAGAAGCGCGACGAGGACGAGGACGAGGACGAGGACGAGAAGAAACACAAGTCAAAGAAACATTCAAAGAATAAAAACGACGAGGACGAGGATGAGAAGACGTCCAAGAGGTCGAAAAAGCATTCGAAACGTCGGGACGAGGACGAAGATGACGACGACGACGAGAAGAAACACACGTCGAGGAAACATTCAAAGCGTAAAGACGACGAGTAGCCACGCCGATCGATGTCGATTCACCATCTGATTTTCATATTACGTATTAGACGCGTACATATTACGTACATTCTAAGATCGAGCGCTCGAACGAATGAGCCACGCCAAATCGTGCGCAAAGTGTTCGGCGCTGAGTTCGTGCATCGCGTACGCCACGTTGAGCAACTCGCGAATGTCGCTCTTGTCGGTGAGCAAACTATCCCATTCGGGCGCGTGGCGCTTCAACATCTCCACGTGATCGTCGTCAAAATTGCGAGGATCTTCGGTGAGCTTATTGCTCCTATCTAACAGGTTGAACGAGCGAAGCGTCGCGCGAAGCGCCGCGCTCTCGTCCTCGCTGATTTTCCCAAAGCTATCCTGATAAAAGAATCCATCCTCAATGGCGCGCGGTTCGAGTCGAGACTCGGCGACGCGGACGCCCGCCTTGCGGAATTCTTGAAGCGACGACGCCACGAACTTCGCCGTGCGTTCATCTCGAGGCATGTGCGAGAACACGGTGGGAGGATACGACGCCAATTCTGCCTTGCTCTCCACAGTCGGTCCCGGCGCGATTTGAATAATCAATCCCGACAGTTTTTGTTTGAGCTCCAACTGCGGGAGCATACCGACGAATGAGCCCCCGCTCGAGGCTCCGAACGCGTACAATGGCAAATGGCTCAACGCGGTGTCGTTGAAAAACACGTCCAGCACCGCCTTGACTCTCGGGGCGTCGATGTCTTTGCTCCAACACGTCCCGAAGGAGGAGATGGCGATGACGACGTACCCTTTATTCAACGCCGTCCGCGTGATGACCATCTCCTGCGCCAACCCTCGACACTCGGTACACTTGGTATTATTCGCGAAGAAGTCTTTCGCGCTGTGATGACACCCGTGCAGCGCCAAGAGCGCCCCTTTCGGTTTCGTCGCCTCCAACTCGCCGTTTTTATTCGTCGCCGCCGGACCTTCCCAAATCGCCTCCACTTTCTCCTCTCCGATCAATCTGCGCTCCGCATTCCACCCTCGACTGACGTACGCCACCGATTTATCACCGATCAATAAATCTCGCTCCACCGCCGCGTCCTCGACGTACGTCGACTGCGAGGGCGCTCTCGCCTTCGTCGCCGCCGCCTTCGTCGCCGCGGCAATCTCCCGCGCCGCGGCCTCCCTCCTCTTCACCCGCCCCGAGCGCCGTCCGTTCGCGAACACGTCCACCTGCGTGCACAGCAACGCGATCGCCGCCAGCGAGAACGCCGCCAGCAGCGCGCTCTTCGCGCTCGTCCACAGACCGCCCGCTCGTCCCCGCGATCGAACGCTCCGACCCGGCCAATGCTCGCTCTCCCACGACGTCGCCGCGCTCTCACGCGTGGCGCCGAACGCGCTCGCGCGTCGCGCGTGCATCATCGGTTCGCGCTCGCCCGCCATCGCTCGCCGTCGCCCGACGCGCGCGCCGCGAGTCGCCGATTGACGATCACAGCCTGGGTGTTGGCGATGCCACGTCGACGCGTCTCTCGTCACTGTCGCGCGCGTCATGCTCGACGCCGACGTCGAGGACGCGCGCGCGGACGACGCGGATGACGCATCGCGTCGTCGACCGCGCGCGAGCCTCGAAGCGCGCGCGCGCGCGGTGCTCGCGCGGTTCGATTGGGCGCGAGATCCCGCGCTGTTTTTGGCGCTGACGCTCGCGGCCGTCTTTTCCGTCGCCCTCGTCGTCGCCGCGGTCACGTCGGGCGGCGCGCGCGGTGGCGCGCGCGGTGGACGCGCGCACGTCCTCGGGCGGCACGGGCGCGTGTCCATGGGCGCGTTCGGGAGAAGACGAGAGGGATGGCGCCGACGTCCCGACGAGACGTCGACGGCGCGCCCGCGGGACGCGGACGCGACGTCGAGATGGGCGGCGCTGGGCGTGCCGAGCGCGTGTTTGGCGAGCGAATTCACGCCCACGGCGGTGATTCCGGGATTGGAGCTGCACGAGTTGGACGGCGAGACGGCGTTTTATCTGAGTAAGGAGGCGAAGACGACGGACCTCGCGCGCACGGCGACCGAGTTGGAGGAGGAACGCGCGGTGAAGGAGGAGCTGAAGGAGGCGAAGACGGAGATGAAGGAGGCGGAGAAGACGCTCGAGAGCGAGATCGCGACGGAGGAAGAGGAGTTGAAGATTATAGAGGGGAAGAATCCATTGCCGAATGTGAGCAGTCGCCGCCGACGCTTGTTGGACGACGATGACGACGACGACGATGGAAAGGAAGAAAAGGAGAAGATGCGCGATCCAAACGCGCCGACGCACGTGTACACCAACAAAAATGGCAAAGTCGTGCGTCGATATCGATTTCAAAACCCATTGTTCGTCGACGGCATGACGAGAGACACGGACTGGCGACGAGAGACGACGGAGAAGCAAATGGTTTTTCACGCGGCGAACATCACGGGATACATGGCGAGATGCCAGTTTAAGACGTTGCAGTGCGCGGACATGGCGACGGATTTACTCGCGCGCGCGCTCAAGGCTGACGCGAACGCGGTGATGAATCCGAAAGTGAGTGCGGAGACGCTCAAGGCGCTGTCGAACACGCTCATCAAGTATTCGACCGATCCGCGCACCAAGTACAATGCATCTGAGCTCCCTTCGCTCGGTGGGGCGCCGCAAGCCATGGGATCGTGCGCGTGGACGACTGAGGCCGAGTACAATCCCACCACGGGCCAGCGTTACGACCAGACGGTGAGCCGATTCGCCACCGCCATCGACGCGCACGACACCGCGGTGTACTGCAATGTACTGTCCGAGAAGAAGTACTGCAAATTCACCAAGCTCGTGGATGGTCCGGAGAAGAGCATCACGGTCGATTTTGACGAGCAAGCGTACGAGAGCGCGAGACGCGTCGGGCGACTGATTCACGACGCGCTCTCCGCCGATCTACAACTCGGCGCGAACGTCGTCGGTTGGGGACACCGCGGCGAACCGTCCCCCGCGTTCGTTGCCCTTCTCATCCTGCTTCGATCGAACAGGTGCTCGCGCGTCGACGTGTACGGGCAACCGGGCGTTCCCATCAACTGGTACCACAACGCGCGAGGATACGCGCACATGGTCGCCGTCCCGGGTGCGTCCGGCGAGGACCGCGAGCTCTCCAGAATGCTCCTTCAGGAAAAGTTCTTCTATCGCACGATGATGCACTACGGGAAGATGTGTTTCTTCAAATGATCGCGATCAGACGAAAAGATTCGCGCGCATCGCGTCGACGCGTTGTTGTATTCTACCACCAATTGATTGATTGATTGATTGATTTTCCACGCGCGCCTCGACGTCGACACACGCGCGTTTTAAACAAAGGGCGCTCGCCCGCGTTGTTCTGCATTACAACACGTCGTCACTTTATAAAGTAAAGGGCGACAAAAGTGTACATTCATAGCGTCTCGCGTCGCCGTCCCGTCCCGTCGCTTCGCGTATTCGCTTCCGTTCGGCTCGCGGACGCCTCCATCGAATCGAGTCTCACTTCGTCTTCTTCTGCGCCTCGATCCCCGCCGCTTTCGCGTAATGATCCGTCACCGCGTCCACGTTACACCCGTACGCGGCGTAACACGCGTCGAGCTTGGCGCCCTCCAAACCGTCGCATTGTTCCATGGCGTCCCGAATGTCGTCGTAATCGCAAAACCCATCCGCACCGCCGCCGCCCGTGGTGAACTTCTCGGCCAGCTCCTCGCTCGCCTTGGTGACGCGTTTCCCACCGCCTTCATCGCCACCGCGCGACGCGCGCGCGTTTGTCGTCGCGCGCGCTCGAGAAAAAGATGATGATCTCTCTGCGAATCGCATCGGCGCGATCGTCCTCGTCATCGTCGACGCGTTCGTCGTCGCGACGCCGTGCATGGTGGAAAATCGAGAAATCGAGCGCGTGCGCGCGTGAAAATGTATGCGTCGAACGCGTCGACGAGTCTTCGGTCGCTCGCCGTCGCGCGCGCGTGTGCGGACGCGATCGCGCGACGCGGTCGAGAATGCGCGGTGGTTGCCGAGGTGGTTACTGTCTAAACCCTAAACCCTAACGGGACACGACCCGTTTCTCGGCGACGCGCGCGCGCGTCGCCCTGGTGTCCACGCTCGCGCGATGGTCGTCTTCGAACGCCGCGGCGTGCTCGTCGATGAGATACTCTGCGCACGCGTCGGTCGATGGAAATCCGAGCGCGGAGGCTATGAAGGCGGTGGGGACGCGCGGCGCGTGCGCGCGGAGCAGCGCGCGCGCGGCGTCGAAACGCACGGACGGCGCGATGATGTCCATGAGACGCGCGGACATGCGCGGGGCGGTGGTGCGGAGGGCGAAGAAGCGATGGAAGTTGTAGGATGCGAGCGTCTCACACGCGGAAACGGCGTGTGAGACGAAGGCGTGGCGTCTGAGGGCGTCGGGGACGTCTCGAAGCTCTCGCGCGAGGGCGGCGCTTCGTTCGCTCTTGGATCCCGCACCGGCGGCGTAGATGAGTCTGTACGCGGCGAACTCGGCGATGTCTTCGAGCGTGTCGGCGTTTGCGTCTGTATTTTCGTCGTCATCGCCGTCTCG
>MDTD01157119.1_pt1 | contig 115141 bp, 84 predicted proteins | sample 811221 | NCBI WGS metagenome assembly MDTD01 (sample SAMN05326646, study PRJNA326480) | marine metagenome | isolation source: seawater | place: Pacific Ocean: South West | collected 2011 | reverse complement strand
CGCCGTCGCCGTCGCCGTCGCCGCCGGCGAAGAAGATGGAGCGCGTCGACAAGGACGATTCCGTCACGTTTCGGTTCGATTGATTCGGTTGATGTAATGGACTAAGAAAACATTTTTAATTTTAAAACGCAGCGATACAGTCGTCGTTTAATACAACTTGTTTGATACAATTCGTCCTCGTCCGTCACGCGTCGCTTCGCGCGAGCGCGCGTCGAGAGAGCGCGCGAGAGAGACACGGGAGCTCTCGCACTCGAGCTATGTGCTCGAGACTGTTCGTGATGTCCACGGAACATTCTCCGGCGAGAGCGTGCCCGACGAGAAGAAGAAACATGCGAGTGCTCGTGGTCAAACACGTGTGCGCGTATCTCTCATTGAGTTCTTCAATCACTTCGAGGTTGGAGGTGACGATTATCGGGTACGCACGCGACACGCCGCTCTCGCCGATCGCTTGGAACACGAGATGACCCTGATCCTTGGCCGAGCGGCGTATTTTACCCAACAACGATATGGCCACTTCGAGCACTTGAATGCAGTGGGAAGAATCATCGTCGACCGAGCCGTTTTGCGCGGAAAATCTCGGAGAAACGTAACGAACGAGTCCGCCGAGGAACAGCGGTCTCAGGTGTCTGTCGTTGTGACGTCGGACGCGCGGTAACACCGAGCCACCACCGACGCGAGCCGTCATATCCACGACTTCCAACTTTTCTCCGGCGAAAGTCACGGCATAAACGCTGCCCACAGCCATCGCGACGGTGCTCGATCCGACGATGGTCGGCGACTCGGTCTCGACGCGAAAGGCATCCGTGTGCATAAACTTCAGAGGACTCGAGACTCGAGAAAACGCGTGACGCCAACGAGTCGTGAGAACTTCAATAGATGTTATCGAGCTGTCTCTGAGTGGAAAATGTGGGGCGAGATGACGCTGCAACCATTCCTCCACTCTGGAGGGATCGTCCTCGACGGCGTACCCTCTGAACCAAACCTCTTGATCCTTGATGTTGAAATGTATCGACATCCAGGGATGGGCATCGAGGACATCACGAAATGATTCCACAAAGTTGCAGATGATGGCCTTGATGCGTTCGCGTCTCCAGGGACGTAATGGTCTGAATGAAACGCGGAATCCATCCATGCTGTCCTTCAAATTCTCCACTTTCCATCCAACCGATTCCGCGATATTGTTCAAGTCTTGATCATCCATTTCAATTCGCGCGACTCGCGCGTCACCTTTTTCTCTCCTCTGGACTTGCTCTTCGTATCGGTCCAGCGTGAAAGAGCACGTCGCGCGGCGCCAAATCTGAAAGAGAGCGCCGTGTCTGACAAAAAAGGTATCGAGCGTTCCTTGAATGGAAACGCTGTTTCTCATACGAAGGTGACGGTGCACCTTCTTGAGTGTGAAGCAGACGAGCGGCGCGAAAGTGAGTCCTAACCACGTATACATGTTGAACTGAAGATTGGATCGCGCGCGATACACCGGAAGTGCGCGCGATAACCCGATGAAAAAAGTTGGGTACAACGCGAAGTTGGTAAAGCACAGCACCGCAGAGGTGAGGAGTCCGCTGTACGCATCTAGAACAATCATCGGCACAATCTCTGGACTGAGAAGCAACACCACGACTTGCTTCGAGTGAAACGTATGCCCGGGGTGATTGTAACCGATGATGGCGAGGGTCACCGCCGGATGTCGCATGATTGTCTTGATGATGAGTCTGACCGTCATCCCGATGTCCTCCTTGTATCGAATCGGTCTTCCGTGACTGTCGATGTTGAAGAACATCACGATGACGAAAATATCGATCAACGTCGCTAAAGGAAGGTATTTGGTGTAAAGTCCGCGTAAAAATTTCCCCGGATCCTCCGTATCTCGCAGAGACACAAACGTCCCCTCGACCGTCCGAGTTCCGCGCAGCATTAAATAATGTTCCAAAATCAACGCGACGAAGAAGTACAAAAATGCGTAAAACTTTCTCGCGTTCAGCCCGTCGTTCGGCGTCATCCCGAGAACATAGGTCAAGAAGAAAGATGATGGTTTGCGTCCATTTCTCGAGCCACCGCCTCGCCGGTACCGCTCGTTCGCCTCCAGATAGCGCACCATCTTCGCCGGCTCGATGAATCGCCGCGAAGGCTGTTCCTCTGCGTCCCGAGACGACTCCTCCACCACGTCGGCGACCGCGGCGACACCATCGTCACCATCGCTCGACAACGTCTCCGCGCGCGCCCCGCGTCCCATTCTCCGCCGCACGCTCGTCTCGGCCACCCTCGTCGCCCCCATTCGCGTCGACACGCCTCCCGAATCGACCTCGCGCGCGTCAGCGCGCGTATCCGGCGCCCCACGCGCGCTCGAACGCGTGCGCATAATTCCTTTCGCGCGCCGCGCGCTCGTCTCGTCGTCTCGTCGTCCCGTCGTCCCGTCGTCCCGTCGTCCCGTCGTCTCGTCGTCTCGTCGTCCCGTCGATTCGCGGACCCGCGCGGCGAATCACCGACCGTCGCGCTCGCCGCTTCACCGCGTCCTCCGCCTAACCGACGTCCCGGATGTCTCTCGATCGTCGACTTCGCGCCCGCCTCGCGCGCGCCGCGCGCCCCGCCGCGCGCTCGTCACTGACGCCATCAGTGATACCGGTCGGTCGACGTCACATCGCGCCGACGCGACGCCGACGGCGACCTCGAGAGACGAAGATCTGGAGGGATGAGCGAGGGGGAGACGACGACTGTTCTCATCACGGGCGCGGCCGGCCAGATCGGCTACGCCCTGGCGCCGATGGTGTGCGCGGGCGCGGCGACGGGGCGCTCGACGAAGATCGCGCTTCGGTTGTTGGACGTCTCGTTCGCGGCGCAGGCGCTGGAGGGGGTGAAGATGGAGCTCAGAGACGCCGCGTCCGATCTCGTCGAGTCTGTGGAGTGTTTCACGGACGCGGACGAGGCGTGCGCGAACGTGGACGTCGCGATCATGGTTGGTGGATTTCCGAGAAAATCTGGCATGGAACGCAAGGATGTCTTGGGGAAGAATGTGGCCATTTACAAGGCGCAGGCGGCGGCGTTGGCGAGCAAAGCGAAAAGAGACGTGAAGATTGTCGTTGTCGCGAACCCGGCAAACACGAACGCGAAAATTTTGGCCAAGTTTGCACCCTCGATTCCGAAAACTAACATCACGTGTCTCACGCGGTTGGATCATAACCGAGCTCTCGCCCAACTGTCCGAACGAAGCGGTAAGCCGACGAGAGAGGTGAAGAACACCATCATCTGGGGTAATCACTCGTCCACGCAGTACCCCGACGTGAATCACGCGACGATCGGTGGGAAACCGGCACGAGACGTCGTCGGCGACGACGCGTACCTTGACGGCAACTTTGTCGACGTCGTGCGCAAGAGAGGCGCCGCCATCATCGAGGCGCGAAAGCTGTCGTCTGCGCTCAGCGCGGCGAGCTCGGTGTGCGATCACGTGTACGATTGGATTTACGGTACCAAGGAGGGTGAGTGGACGTCCATGGGCGTCGTCTCGGACGGATCTTACGGCATTCCGGAGGGGCTCGTGTACTCGTTTCCGGTGACGTGCACGGGCGGCAAGTGGCAAATCGTTCAAGGTTTAAACATTGACGAACGCTCGCGAAAACTCATGGATGAATCCGCGCAAGAGCTCACCGAAGAATTCGCGGTGGCCGAGGAGTGCCTCGCGGAATCGGCGTGACGCGGACGCTCGTGGTAATTTTAGATTCGTCAAATTTGTTGTTAACGACCGACTTCCTACATGCTCACGTGCGACGCGATGCCGACTTGGAAGCCATCTTTGACGCGATCGTGCGCTCCCGCGCGCACCACCTTGCCGTAATTAATTTCAATCTGACCGATCGGTAGCGGCCAGACCACGCCGACGCCCAGAGACACTCGCGCCGAGTCTCGCATCACCCTGGCCAAGTCCTTCGGCGCGCTCGGCACGGCGGCGATGGGCAAGAGCGCGCCCACGTTCGCGAACGCGTGGAAGTGGATGCCAGCCTCGCGCATGGCCTCAAACTTTTCGCCCGGTACGTCCATTTGGATCGCCGCGGCTGCGCTCCACACGAAATCGCCACCGAGCGCGTCTCTCTTGAGCGGCGGCTCTTCGTCGGCGGACGCCGCCTTTTCGCTCTTGGACGTCGAGCGTCGCGAATCGCTCGGACCCACGCCGTTATTTTCAAATTGGCGCAAGCAACCGACACCGCCCAAGAAGAATCTATCCGCGATGCACGTCTGCAGTTCGCCTTCCTTGTCCAACGAACCCCACGGTATCAAGACGCCGAGTCGTCCCGACAACGATGCCGTCACGCCTCGATCGGCGTCCAAGGTCTCCACGCGCTGCGTGGTAATCTCGGATTTGACAAACTTGGTCGCCATCGGATCGTTCATCAGACCTATGCCCGCCAACTCGCTACGAACTTTCCACAGGTACCCCGTCATCGGACGCACCGGTCTATCGAGGTGATCGGAGACGTACGTGTGCGTCAGCGCCGATTTGAGCGAGTGTCCGAGCTGTCGGCGCACGCCGCGACTCGCCGCGCGCGTCGGATCTTGCACGTCTCGCCAGGCGATCGTGTAGTCCAGAGTCCCCGGACCGTCGCCAGTGAGATCGACGGATATTCCTCTCGACGTCACGTCGAACGAGCTCAACTTTTTAAAGCACTCCAACGCCTGAAACGCGCGCACGTCCAAATTCACGTCGCTCCCGTACAGCTTCGGTTGACGCCACAGCGCGGAATACGTCGAGCTCAGACTCGCCCCGCGCACGGCTTCGATTTCAAACTGATCCGCGTAACCGAATACGTTGCGCAATCCCATGGAAACCTCCACCTCACCCTCTCCTCGTCGACTCATAAACGTCCCCGCCTTGAAGTGAAACATATCCTTCTCCTCGACGTTCACCACGACCTTGGCCCCCGGGACGTCGTGGTCACCCACTCTTCCGCCCGCAGCGTCCGCATCGATCACCATGGACACATCCTTAAAGATACCGTACTCTTGCAACGCCGCGTTCGCCGCGAACAGCGCATCCTTGATGCCCTCGAGCGTCCTCGCCTCGTACACCCGTCGCACCTCGCGCTCCACCAACGCGTCCCTCGTGCGTTCGTTCCCTCGCACCTCCACGCTCGACACCACGCACGCGTCCTCACGAACCGCGTCGTACCTCGCCCTGAAATCTCTCGCCCCCGACCCACCCGCGTCCCCGCTCGCGCTCGCGCTCCCGCGCGCGCCCTCCGACGCCTCGCCCCCACCGCTCCCATCCTCCTCTCTCTCGCCCCCGCGCGCGTCCGATCGTCCCGCGTCCGCATCCATCCTCGCTCCCTCGTCCCGCGTCGTCTCTTCCTCGTCCTCACCCTCGATCGAGCCGCGCGTCGACGTCTCGCGCGCGCGCCTTGGACAATCCAATCCAATCCAATCCAATCCAATCCATCCTCGTCGTCATCCATCCCATCCCGAAACGTGGTGTGTTTGTTTGTTTTTTGTGTGTTTTTTGTGTCTCAGTCCCGTCACACATCGCCTTTACACACCTTCACTACGTAAAACGAAGGTTACTCTGTATGCGCGACGTGTAATTCAATTCAAACGAATCCACCAGATGCATGTGCGCGCGTGGGCGTCGTCCGCACACCGCGACGCGCGTCGCATCGTCGTCGAGAGGTGCGCGCGTTCGCGTCATCCGTCGTCCTTCCCGTTCGCGTTCGCGTCGTCTCTCTCTCTCTCTCTCTCTCTCGCTCGCTCTCGCGCGCGCGATGACGAGAGGGGAACCGTCCGCGTCGCGTCTCGACGACCCGTCGACGCGCGACGCGCGCGCGCGCCGATCGAGCGCGATGCACGAGCGACTGACGAACGATGATGGCGCTCTTTGTCAGCCTTGCGTCTCGACGCAGATGCGCGCGCGCGACGCGACGACACCGTTACGCGCGATGACCAACGCCGACGACGCGCGGATGCCGACGCCGCCGCGAGGCGCGTCGAAGAAGGGTGCGTCGTCGTCGTCGTCGTCGTCGTCTTCGAACGATGGATCGATGTCGCGTTCGTGCCGTTTCTTTCGTCTCGTGTCGTTCCCTCGGACTGACCGACCTTTTTCTCGCCGCGCGCGAAACAGGCGGTTTGAGTAAATCGCGCGTCGTCGTCGAGTCGGATGGTTTTACGTACAAGAAGCGCAAGAGCACCAAGGGCGTCGTCGGGGTGACGATCGCCGAACCTCTGTGGAATGGACGCGGAAAAGACGCGCGCGCGTTGGTGCGCGTAAACGCATCGAACGCGAGCGCGATGTCGAGCGGTGAGGCGCGCGGACGCGAAGATTTTCACGAAAAATTACCAAACGACATGCCCGAGGATGAGCGCATGCAATTGTTGTGCGAGAGCGTGTGCGAGGCGGAGTGCGGGTCCGTCGTGCCACAGTTAAAGGGAGAGAACGCGTTCGCGGCGAACGCCATCAGTGAAGCGTTGCAAGAGTTTCAATTGCGAGTCGAGCAATTGTTGATTGATGAGGAGGTGAAGTTTGAAGAGGGTCCGCAAGGCGTGGCGGCGAAGATTGAAGCGCGCAAGCGAGCGTTGCGCGCGCTCAGAGACGCGCTCGAGCAAGAGTCCACGCAGTGGTCGTGCATGCTCGAAGGTTCGGCGAAAACGGTCACCGCGGAATCTCCCGCGATCGATACCTCCGAACTCGGACCGAGCGAGGCTGGTTCTCTCGTCGAGGCGTGCGCCGACACCCACCGCCGCCTCTTGCTCCAAACCGAGGGCGCGCGCGGTTTAGTCGAAGGCGTGGAGAGTTTATGCGTTCGCGCCGAGCGCGCGTGCGACGTGTTCGCCGGCGCCATAGCATCGAACGATTTCCGTTCGCTCCCTTCGTACCAATCTCCTCACAGACTCATCTCTGGTCTCATCGGAGGCGGCGTCTAGAGTCTTTGGATTGAAATACAACGTCGACGCCCATCCCTGTACTCGAACTTCGTTCATTCATTCACGCTCACGCTTTCGTCCGCACTCGTCGTCGTCCGAGACGTTCGCGCCGACTCCTCGCGCTCGTTCATCGCGACGCGACGCGTCGTCATGGGGTTCGGGCAGCTCGTCACCGGCCCGCCCGGCGCCGGGAAGACGACGTACTGCGTCGGCATGAAGCACTTTCTCGAACTCAGGGGTCGTCGCGTGGCGATCGTGAATCTCGACCCGGCGAACGATGTCGCGCCGTATGAGGCGGCGGTGACGATCGAAGATTTGATCAGTGTGGACGAGGTACAGGAGGAGTACGGATTAGGACCAAACGGGGCGATGGTGTACTGCATGGAGTACCTGGAGAAGAACGCCGACTGGCTCAGAGACGCGTTGGCGCCGTTGAGGGACACGCATTACTTTATATTCGATTGTCCGGGACAGTTGGAGCTGTTCAACGTGCACGAATCGTTGAGAAACGTCATTCACACCATGATGAACGAGTGGCACTACAGATTGTGCACGGTGCACCTGAGCGATTCGCATCTGTGTTGCGACCCGGGAAAGTACGTGAGCGCGCTGGTGGTGACGCTCCAGGCGATGCTTCACCTGGAGACGCCGCACGTGAGCGTGTTGAGCAAGGTGGACATGCTGGAGAAGTACGGCGACTTGGCGTTCAATTTAGACTTTTACGCCGACGTCATGGATTTAGATTACTTGATAGAACACATCGGGAACGACCCGAAATTAGCAAAGTACAAAAAACTCACCGCCGGTTTGTGCGAGGTGATCGAAGACTTTGGTCTCGTGCGGTTCGTTCCGATGTCCATCGAAGACGAGGACACGGTGAGTCGGGTGGCGACGTTGGTGGATAAATCCATCGGGTACTCGCTCGGTGCGCACAAAGGCGCGCGTTTGGGCGCCGAAGAACTTCGCGAGTGCGCCGAACGCAACGCCGAGGAGGAGTTTGATTTGAGAAACGGCGTCTCGCCCGCCGTCATCGAGGCGTCCACTAACCTCGACGTTCAAGAGCGTTACGCGCCGGAGAGGAAAAACGTCACCGGTGAGTGATGATGTCAAGTTGCTCGGACGACGATGCGCGCGTTCATTCGTTTGTGAAATGGAGTTACATGAAAAGACAAACGCCTGCCGAGCGAAAAAGGAACAACCGAACAAGCGTCAGATACATGGCGTTCCGACGTTCCTTCCCCATCCACCGTGAGCGACGACGAAAAAGAGAGATATCCCGAGGTTTGCTCACAGTTCCTCGTCGACTGTTACGACGGAAACTCCGATTATACCCCGCGTTTACTGTCGCGTGTTGAAAATATTTTGATGGCTCAGAGTACAGCTGGGGTATCAAGCCAGCCTCGATCAATGAACCCGTCCCACACGCTTTGTCGATGGACGCGAGGCGCTCGACCTCGCGCGATGACGACGAGAAAAAACGATTCGATCCACTCCCGCGCCCTCGTCTCGGGTCAGAGCAAAGATGACATTCAAAACGTGTGTTTTCCCCACGCGCGCGACCTCGAGCGAGACGCACGGTCGGTGAGAAGATTAGCATTTCGACGCGTGCTCATCACGCCCGAGACGACGCGCGCGCGCGTATCGCGCGGGACATTTTCGTTTCCATCGCCTCTTTCGCACCTGTCTCTCACTTTCCCTCGCACGACGCGCGCGCGGACGCCACCGCGCGCCGCCGTCTGACGGGTCGTTGACTCCCCGCGAGTCCCTCGTCGGCTCGGTTCGTCACTCGTGACGACGATGACGATGATGTCGATTCGATGACACTCGCGCGCGTCACCGCACCGCGCGACGCGTGCGACGTCGCGTCGCTCTCCACGCGCGTCCGAACGAAGAAACTCGAGCGTCGCTCTCGTTCGACATGAGCGACGGTCGATACTCGTTCTCGCTCACGACGTTTTCCCCGAGCGGGGAGCTGCTGCAGATCAAACACGCGCTCGCGGCGATCTCGTCCGGGGCGACGAGTCTCGGGATCAAGGCGAGGGACGGGGTGGTGCTGGCGACGGAGAAGAAGTTACCGAGCGCGTTGGTGGACGCGTCTACGGTGAAGAAGATCGTGACGCTGACGGATGATATCGGGGTGACGTACAGCGGGATGGGTCCAGATTTTCGAGTGTTGACGCGCATGGCGAGAAAAGAGACGCAAACGTACTATCGAACGTACAAGGAGAGCGTGCCGGTGAGTCAGTTGGTGCGTGAGACGGCGACGACGATGCAGGAGTTCACGCAGCAGGGGGGGGTGCGACCGTTCGGGGTGTCGCTGCTCATGGCGGGGTACGACGACCGCGGGCCCAATCTGTATCAGGTGGATCCGAGCGGTTCGTATTTCGCGTGGAAGGCGAGCGCCATCGGTAAGAACATGGTGAACGCGAAGACGTTCTTGGAGAAGCGTTACAGCGAGGACATGGAGTTGGAGGACGCCATTCACACCGCCATCTTGACGCTGAAGGAGGGGTTCGACGGACAAATTTCGGCGGAGAATATCGAAATCGGCGTCGTGGGCGCGGATAGAAAGTTTAACATTCTTACCGCGAGTGAGATTGCCGATTACCTCGAGGAGGTTGAATAAATGCAGTACTAGCTAGTGTGTCTTTACAAAAATTAAACGTCTTCTACATCGTCCTCGGCCCACACCGATGCGTTCAGGGGGAAATTCCACGAGTCGCGCGCCTCGCGCGAACAATACATGACGTACGCCAATGCGCGACGCGTCTTCGACTCGTTCGCGCCGCCTCTGTGCATGACGCGATAATCATACACGAGCATCGATCCCGCTTTCAAAATGTGAGGTTGAAACCGAGGCGCCGCGGCTTGCGATTTTCGTTCCGTCGTCGTCACGTATGCGGCGTCGTGATCCCACGCGTGCGAACCGTGAATAAACTCGGTCGGTCCATCCGTCGGTTGTACGTCCTTCACGGGCACGAAGACGTTGAAAATACCGAACGATCGCCCATCGGCGTGAAAATGCTGCTCGGGCGCGCCCGGTTCGGAGCTCACGCACCCGAGGGATTTCACGGTGAAGAAGTCGTCGCCGTACGCGGCGGCGAGAACGGGCTCAATCCAGGGCGCGCACGATATCTGTACAGTTTCCCAAGCGCGAACGGCGCGTTTCCCCGTGTCGGTCGCGAGCGCTCTCACGACGTCACTCTCGGGACGCGTGAAGTCGTATCTCAGTCCACCTCTCGCGCGCGAACATATCTCCGCAAATCTGAAAATGTCCGTCGTCGCGTCGACGCCTCGCTCGCCGACGCGCGCGAGCAGTTCGTTCAAGTGCGCATCGCTCGCCTCTGCGCACTCGCGTAACGCACATTCGTGAATCAAGGATTCATCGTCGCTCGACGCTCGTATTGTCACGAAGCCGTGCGTGCGCAAACTCTCGGCGGCGCGTTCGACGGTGCCCGCTTCCGGCGCGCCCGCGCCGACTTCTGCTTGGCTCGCCTCCACCGCGCACGCGCACGCGTCGCTGAAATCCACGCGAACCGCGCTCGTGGACGCATCCTCGTCACCACACGCTCCCATCGCTTCGCCCTCGCGAACGCACGCACCGATCGAAAACGCCTCTAATTCCTCCGCGAAATCCGCGAGCGCGGCGTCCGCGAGCGCGGCGTCCGCCGCCTCCGCCCCTCTCTCCCTCGCCGCCTCCAACAGCGCGTACCCGCCCCTCGACGCGATCTCATCGTCATGTTCGTGTTCCTCCGCCGTCATTCGCATCTCCTCGTTCACGCACATCATCGGCGTCATCGTCACCGTCATCCCTCTCGCTCTCAACGCGTCGACGAACCGTTCCGTCAATTCTCGTCTCCGCACGCCGAACGCCGCGATAAACGTCCCGTCGACGCCCGCGTGCGCGTCCACCGCGTTCGCCAAATCCTCCACGTGTTCTTCGAGATACAACATATCCGCCGCGACGACCACATCGTACGTCTCCTCCTCTGTCGCGTACGTCGTCGAGTCGCTCCAATCCAACCGTCGCACCGTCACCTCGCACGCGTTCGCCCGCGCGTCGCCGTCGAACCATCCGTTCCGCCGCGCGTTGCCGTGCGCGAGCGCGAGCGTCGCCTCGTCGCGATCGGTGAGACACACGGCCCGCGCGCCGAGACTCGCGCACGCCAGACCACACGCGCCGACGCCCGCACCGAGTTCGAGCACGCGTTTATCGAGCACGCGCTCGCGCGCGCGCGTCGAGAGATGGTCGACGAGCGCGTACGATGCGCTCCAGAGACGACATCCCGTGCGCAGAGGGACGACGTCGGCGTCGTGTTCGACGCTCAACACGATCGGGTCGCGAGGGAAATTGGGCGTCGTGAACGCGCGACGTTCGGTGAGTCCCATGGGGGACTCGACGCGACGGACGAGAGGCGTCGAGTGGGGAAGGCGAATGACGCGCGGGACGACGACGACGACGCGATGGAATAAACTTTATTAAATAAAGTAATACACAAACCAAACCAAGTCGAGGAAACCCAAGGCAAGGCAACGCGTTCCCATGGACGATGTCGACGTCATCTCGATGATCCGAACGCACGAGCGCTGAGCACGATGGCTCTTCTCGCGACGACCACCGCGGCGGCGGCGAAGACGACGCACCCGGCGCACGCGAAGGCGAGCGCGGGATCTTTGGCGAACACGCGACCGAACACGATGGGTGAGATGATGCGAGCGATGGCGTTGATGGCGGAATCGACGCCCATGACGGTGCCTCGTCGCGTCGGTGGCACGCATTGCATGAGGAGGATGGGGACGGCGGGCGTGAAGAGGGGAAGGCCGGAGACGTAGAGAAAGGCGGCGGGCGGCACGGCGGCTGGATGCGCTTGACCTATGCACACGAGACCGATGGCGACGAGGGTGAGACCGATCACGGTGGTTTTCGTGAGTCCGAAAAACTTTTGCGTCGGCGCGAAGAGGGTGGCGCTCACGGTGAAAGACACCGCGGATAACGCGGTGAGCAGGGCGCCGATTTGCGTCGGCGCCATGGCGAGCTTCTTGGACAGTAACAGCGGGAAAAAGGAATCAAACGTCGATTGACCGGCGTTGTACAAGAAGCTCGTCACGCATATGGTAGCCACCGCGGGTAAGTACTGCTGTCCGAGCGGACAACTCAGGGTGTCTGGATCGTACACGCCGGGAAGCGATTGCGGCTGTTTAGTCTCCGTCGGGATGCCCGCCGTCGGACTCTTCGTCGCCTTTTCTTTTGTCGTCCTCTCCGTCGTCTCCACCGCGTCGCTCGACGTCGACGCATCGCCGACCACCTCGCGCATCGATGCCTTCATGCTCTGCGGTGGCGTCATGAATAACAACACCATCGTCGCCGCGGCGACGGATGCCCACCCCGTGACGCTAATCGCCGCCGAGAGACTAAATCCGGCAAATAACATCCCACCCAGCGTCGGACCGACGATGAACGCCAGCGTGCACGACGCCTCGCGCCACGCCATCAACTGAGGTAAAAACTCGGGCGTCGAGGCGTCCGCGAGATACGCCTTCACCACCGGACTCGCCCCCGCGAAGGCGCCGCTCAGCACGCGCAGCGCCAAAAACGTTTGCAGCGACCACCCGGATCGTACGCACAGCGCCTGTAAAATCAACCCCACGCCCACGCCCATGAGACTCGTGACGATGATGGGTTTCCTCCCAATCTTATCGCTCAACTGCGGCCAGAAAAACAGCGCCCCGAACATCCCCAACGGGTACGCGCTCGTCAGATATCCCACGTGTTCGGCGGCGACGTCAAAGCGTTGCACCAACCCGGGCGTGATAGGTCCCGTCACCGTGAACCCGAGCAGGTGTAAAAAGACGGCGAGCATGACGCACGCGACGCTCAATTTCTGTCTAAACCCGATGGACGACGGCGCATTCGGCGCGCTCTCGCTCGCCGAATTCGTCGCCAACGCGCGCGTCCTCGTCCCGTCGCGTCGTTCTCGTCCCGATCGCATCCTCGTCCCATCGCGCGTCCATCGATCGAACGCGTCGACGGCGTCCGAGGAGACAAATCCGCGCATCGTCATCGTCTTCGTCGTCGACGACGTCCCTCTCCCCACCGTCGCCGTCGTCTCCGCGCGCGTCGTCGAGCGCATCGTTCGTCTCGAGCGCATCGTTCGCGCGCGTAACGGTCTCGCGCGTATCCCCACCCCGCGCGCGACGCGCATCTCGTCGCGCGCGCGTCGAGACGAACGCGTCCTCGCCTCCCTCGCTCGCCGGCTCTCTCGCGCGTCCGTCTCGTCGCGCGACGACGTGTGCGGAGACGAACGAACGAACGAGCGAGCGAGCGAGAGGGGGCGTCATTTATCCACGACCGTCATGTCGACCTGCGCGCGCGCGATGCGCGCGACGCGCGCGCGAGCGTCGACGACGAGACGCGCGACGTCGTCACGCGCGTCGTCTCGCGCGCCTCGGGCGAGCTCGAGCGAGGAGGCGCCCGTGCACGTGTGCGAGTATGAAACTTTTGACTTGGGGGTGACGCTCAAGGGAACGCACTTCATCGATCTCACCGAGCGCATCGACGGCATGATCGCGCGCGCGGGCGTTCGCGAGGGCACCGTGCACGTCATCTCTCGTCACACGACGACGGCGGTGACGATCAACGAGATGGAGGATCGATTGGTGGACGACGCGAGGATGTTTTTCCACGAGCTCGCGCCGCCGGGAAAATTTTATTTACACAACGACCTCGATCGACGACACGGACCGCCGGATTGGCCCGGAGGGGACGAGGCGTGGCGCGCGCAAGAGCCCGAGAATTGTCACTCCCACCTGTTGAGCATGCTCATCGGAAACAGCGAGAGCATTCCCGTGAGCGGCGGGAAGACGACGCTGGGCACGTGGCAGAGTTGCATGTTCGTCGAGTTGGACGGTCCGCGTCCTCGCACCGTGGGCATTCAGGTCGTCGGCATCAAGTGAACGATGTAATCACACACTCAATCGCGTCGTCGAGTCGTCGTCATCGTCACCGTCACCATCGTCGTCGCCGTCGTCGTCGGCGGCGTCGGCGGCGGCGTCTCGAGACGTCTCGGTCTTCCTTCTCGAGAGGCGAATCGTCGCGCGCACGGCGCGCCCCGCACCCACCGCGCGAGGGACGCGTCTCCCGCCACCGCGCGTCATCCATCATCACCGACCGCGCGCGTCGCCCCCCCGACCGCTCGCCCCCCCGACCGCTCGTCCGCTCGTCCGCGCGTCCGCTCGTCCGCTCGTCCGCCGAACCGTTTGAAATTTGAAATTTGTAAAGTGCCATTCCGCCCGCCATTCCGCGGCGCGTCTCGCGACGTCGGAGGAGCCGCGGTGCGCGAGCGTTGAAAGAATCATGACGGCCATGGAGTGCGATCGCGTCGAGGCGCGACACCCCGCCGCGCGATTGGTGTTCGACGACGACGCGAGCGAGGTGGTGACGCTGACGCCGTCGGACGATGAGGAGGCGCGCGCGAGCGCGAGAGAGGGACCGCGCGTGCTCACGGTGGCGATGGACGTGGACGACGCGCGCGCCGGGGACGTGGTCAAACCGAGCGCGACGACGACGACGACGACGACGACGACGACGACGACGACGATGTTTGCGCGTTTGAAGAATGCATCTCTGGGTGATTTCTTTGGGAACCGCCGCGAGACGACGACGCACAAGCGCGACCGGGTGGCGTCGCCGGCGGTCAAGGCGAACAGACGCAAAGCCGCGGACGGTGGACGAGGATCGGACGTGTCGAGAATCGCGCGCGAGATCGCGCAGACGTTGGATGAACCCAAGGTGCGATTGCTCGCGAGAGCCGTCGACGCGCTCGGCGAGCGCGCGTGTCGAGCGTACGCGTCCGAGGCGCGCGCGCTTCAAGAAAACGGCGGTGAGATGACGGCGGCGGGCGATCGCAAACGCACGACGGGTGGGTTATTCTGGAGTATCGTTCGTAATCGCACGGCCAAGGAGACGTACGATTTAATTTTCGCCGAGGAGCGCGAGCGTTCGAAGATTCGCCTCAAGGCGCGCCGCGCGCGCTCGCACGTCGCCGACGGCAAGGAGAACATCCCTCCCTTTGGTCACGCCCCCACGATGGCTCAAATTCTCTTCGGAAGCATTCGAAACGAACACTTCCCCTCGGAACGCGTCCCTCTCGCGCCTCTCGACGTCGTCACCCCCGCGCCGACGCTCAAATCGCTCGGCGGCGGCGATTGGGCCGACGTCGTCGACGCCGACGCCGACGCGCTCGCGGCGCCGATGAAACCGACCCGCACGCCCGGTCGTTCTTTCGCCGACATCGCGCGCGCGCCTCGATGAATAGATTTTTTTCCCTTCCGATCCATCCATCGTCCCCGCGCCGCCGCGCGGTTTGTATACCATACGCGTCGCCTCCCCGCGTCGCCTTCCCATCCCTCGGACGCGGACGTCCCCGCCTCGCATCATACATACGTACTCTGTGTGAAAATACCCCCATGTGTCGGTATTTTTAGTGTACACACCCCACACGGTCCCCGAATCTCCACGCTTCCTCGCGTGATCCCGGGACGTCCCCGCCTTCGGACTGATTGACCGATCACGACTCGACTCGACCCCACCCCACCCCACGCGCGATCCCCACCCGCGCGCGGGCGTCGAGTCACGACGAGTTCGCGCGCGGGACTCGATCGGTCGATGGATCGTGCCGTCGGTCGGTCGTGCGTCGTCGTCGTCGGTCGTCGTCGTCGTCGTCGTCGTCGTCGTCACTACGAGTTTGACGAGAGACATGTTCACCGTCCACGCGAAGATTGTGCAGGTGCGAGGTGGACCCGATCGATCGAACGCGCGTCGCTCGTTCGGTCGTCCATCCCTCTCGCGCGGTGGTCGCACCTCGAGATACGGTCGATGGATCGATCGGAGGCGTGGAGGCGCGATCGATGACGACGCGTGAGGTGACGATGGGACGACGGAGGGGGGGGGAGAGGGAGAGAGGGAGAGAGAACGAACGGTCGTCTCGTCGACGCGACGCGAGCGTCGACGCGCGTCGTGCGTGGCCCCGGCGGATGAATGCATGAGCGCATGATGAGCGCGCGCGCGCGCGCGCGATGAATGCGAGCGCGCGCGCGCGGGGGAGAGTGCGTGTGTAGTTTTCGAGCGCGTTGACTGACGAATCGAACGCATCGATCGCGTATTCGCGCGTAGGTCAACGCCGCGGCCAAGGCGCCGACGACGAAGAAGGCGAACGCGACCAAGCGCGCGCTCTCCCTCGGTCTCGCCGGTCTCGCCGCCGTGAGCCTCCAAGTCGCCCCGGCTCGCGCCGATCTCACCTCTGATTTGCTCGCCAAGACGGAGGCCAACAAGGAATTGAACGATAAGAAGCGCGCCGCCACCTCGGGCGCCAACTTTGAACGATCGCGCCTCGTCACCGACGGCCTTTGCGGATTCCCGCAAAACTTTTTGGGATGCGAAAACGTCGCCGAGAAGGGTGACGTCAAGTTCTTGACCGACGATCTCAAGATCGAGTGCGAGGGCACGGCCGAAGGTAAGATTTGCGCCTCCAAGGCGCCGGGTTCTTTCCCCTCCGTCTTCGGCATGTGAGCGACGCGTCGCGAGTAGCCCATCCATCCAATGTATGTACGCGACGCGCGGTCGCCATTCAACCACATTCATGCATCCCTTCCTTTCCGCATTCATTCGCGCGCGACGCACGCGCGAGCGAGGTTCAAACGCACTCGAGGGACGTTCGTTCGTTCGTTCGTTCGTTCGATCGTTCGTTCGCGCCTTTGAGGGACGTCGCGCATCGATTGAACAAAACGCGAATCGAATCCGCGCCGCCGACCGAGCCGGTGGAACGGTCCGACCGCGCGCGCGAGGGAAGGCGCGACGCGCGCGCACATGCCAAAGTACGGCGTGCACGTCAACAAGTATTACGTCCCGGACGACGTCCCGAGTTGGGCGAAATTAAACCTGAAACAGGCGAGCAAGAAGATCGCCAAGACGCGCGGCGCGGGGACCAAGCAGGCGCTGGGGAAAAAGGCGAAGACGGCGGTGAAATTGGCGAATCGTAAGGGTGGACGAGGGAAGAGGAATCCGGCGAATAAGGATTTTAAGAGGAATCTTCAGGTGGCGAAGGATCTGAAGAAGAATAAGCGCAAGGGTCGACAGTCGAAGAAGCGAGGGACGTAGGAGGAGGGAGGCGCGTCGGCGCGCGGCGAGGAGAGTAACGCAATTGGATTGGATTCGAGATGGCGAACGTGGGAGGCGTGCGAAGACCGCGAGAGTCTGAAAATGATGATGATGAAATCTCCGAAGCCGAGAGCGATCGATTCATCGTCAACATGGCGAATTATTTGCGAGCAAAGGTTGACGAAAACAAATGGGGCGAGGAGAACGTGCGCGCCGCCTTCGACGAGGCGGTGAAGCAAATGCCGAAGGGTCGCGCTCGAAGGGCTCTGCGATCGAACTTTGACAAGTACGCGAACCAACTGTGCGATACGATATATCGCGATAACGGTCCAACCATCGAGCTCACAAAGGCTGAGCGCAAGCTCGCAAAGTTGACCAAGGATCCGGAGAGCGCGTTTTACGCGCTCGAACAGAAACCTCTCGAAGATTTTTCCTCGGCGTCTTTCGAAGAGTTGTGCGTGGAGTTTGATTACTCCATGAAACGAACCGTGTTCGACATTCCGGCGTACGTCTGGATGCGCGACATGGAGCTGATGCATCTGAAGCAAGAAGCCATAGACGAGTGCGAGAAGAAGCGCGAAACCGCGCTCAGACGCATCATCGACATCGCACAGACGACAAAGGATTCCTTTGAAAAGTGTCAGAAGAAGACGCAAGAAATGTATGAAAAAATACACAATCTGATCGGACGTCTCGCGGGTGCCACTGGTGCGCGTCGCAAAATGCAGGGATCCAGAATCGAAACGGCTCGAATGGCGGCGGAAGTCGTCATGCTGAGACACGATTTGCGCAAATTAGCCTTGAACGATGGATCTTTGAAGATTCCCGAGCACGAAGTCGGCGTGACCGCGTCTTACGACGGCGCGATTCTCTTGGGCAACTATCGCGGAGATTTCGCGGGCATCGTGGCGTCGAGATTGCCCGAAGACGAAAACGACGTCGCAACATCCTTCGGACAAGTTGATTTACCAATCTTTGAGTGCGCGCTCGGTTTGGGCGGTTTCGACGAGGAGTTCGAAAAGCAAGCCAGAAAGTGCGGGATTTTGTTCGGTCTCTTGGACGTAGACGCGAGCCTGAACGAGGTGAGCAAAAACGTCGGCCCTTCGCTTCTGCGCCGACCGCCGAGGGCGCCATTCGACAAAAATAAAGACGTGAATGAGTACGACATGGAAGCCTACGCTCGGATGCCTGCTGATTCATCCTTTGTAAACATCGCGGAGACTTCGTTTGATCAAGTCGAATACTTAGACACAGACTATCTACACGAAGGTTTATCTTTAGCTGGGAAGGATGACGACGAAAACAGCGGACCCGGAAAAGTGAAGATGTATTTTAGCGTGATGCGCGTCGCGAGGGCGTACATCAAGCTCCTCAACGCCAACGGGAAACGGAAACGTTCTTCAGCGGTCGCGCGATACATGTCAGCCGCTCCTGCGCCCGAGGTTCTCCTGATGCACGTCCCGGATTCGTGCGGCGTCGATAATACCGACTCTCGCGGCATGTCCGTCGAGCTCGCCGTCACCAGCGTCAAGGCGCTGCAAACCATCGTGAATGAGTGGAACGAGATGCGCACGCTGTTCAAATCGGCGGCTCAAAGTGAGGGTGGGTTCGTCATCGATATCAATCGTAGTATCGGCGATATGGCGGCCGAAGATTTTGAAAAATCCGGGCAGGACGATCGCAGCGACGGCGATAAACTCGACGAGGAGACCGAGAAGGATCTCATGGATATGCTCGACAAACTCGAAGGCCCCGACGCATCGAGCGATGAGGATGAAGACGATAGCGACGACGCCGAAGATTAGACTTCATTTTTTGTCGTAACAAACCTACAGTATACAGTACTCGTGCTTTGCTTTGCGTTATTCATTAGTCGCTCTTCTTTCGTTCCAGCTTTTTCCACGCCGAAGTATCGACGTGCGCCGAGACGACGAAGAAGATGAACAAACCGAGAGCTAGCGGAGCCGAAAGCGGCAACACGCGGCACACTTGCTGACTAATACCGCGCGGTTCCTTGATACATTTACTCTTGTACCAGGCCACAGCCGCCCCTCCGGCGAGAATAAGCACGTATCTGGCGTAGCGTGCCTTCTCCGACCACGTCATCTTCCCGATGCCAAATCTATCGAACGGCGCGACGTGATGCCACACTTCGTACTCGCACGTCCCCTTCTTAAAACGCATCGAAATGCGCTTCGTCTCACCGTGCGCTCCGTTCTGCACTGGAAGTTCCGTCGCTCCGCACGCCACAGCGAAATCGTCTGTATCGCTCACCACGTGCCAGAATGAACCAAACTTTTTTGTGAGCTCATCGCGAAGCGCCGTCGCGCGTTCGTCGTTGTCATCGCGGCCGATGTCGGTATCGTTCAGCACCTTCAACGCGCTATTCACGATGGTGTGCGGAACGCCCACGACGTCGCTCAAGCACGCCGCCGAGTCCTTCTTCTTAGACGCGATGGGAGGTTCATCATGCTCATCCCTCATCGACTCGAACGCCAACATCTGCGCGCCATCGACACCGTTCGCCAACGGCAGCGAGTTATACACCAACACGCGCAGACTGGGCGCTTTACTCTTCGCCTTCACCGAGAGATACATGAGCGACTTTTTCGCAAATCTCAAGTTTGCGCTAAAGTCACCGCGTCCGACGATGACGTGCGTCGACGCGCCCTGAATCCCATCCAAAATACCATTCGCCAACCGTCTCAGCGTTCCCGGGTCCGCTCGCAGCCCGATCGACGGATCTCGAAGCGCCGATTGCACCGCGCGCAGAATTTCCAATCGCCGCCTCTTCTCGCAATCGGCTCGTCGCACCGTCACCTCCACCATCGTTCCTCGTTCGCGCGCGAGCGAAACGGACAACTTGACGTGATCGTCGCTCGCGCGCGCTCTCACCGCCGCGCGCGTCGTCGCGTGCCGTCGTCGCGCACTTCAATCGAGAGGCCGCGCGGCGTTTCGGAGGTTGTCGACACGGGGGCGTCGGATGTCCCGTTCGTGACTCAAGAAACCATCTACAGTATGGATCTTTGATGGGCATACGCCGCGCACGGTCGCACCGGATCGCAGGTTCGAACGCCTCGGCCCTCGTCCGAGCGCGCGCCGGGACACGCGCGCGCGCGAGGGCCGCGAGCGCACGCCGCGCGAGGGCGATCGAAACCGTTCGCGTCGGGCGCGTCGAGAGGCGACGCCGTCTCGCGGGCGAGTGCGGAGGAGGCGCGACGCGCGAGATCTCGGTGCGAGGCGTGGCTGGCGGGGAATTCCGTCGTGAACGCGCGCGCCGAGGCGACTCGTGTCGAGGTTTCGGGATCGTTCGATAGGAAACGTCGGTGTTCGTCGACGTCGAGCGTGAACGAGGGCGCGAGCGCGGTGGCGTGGGCGTGCGGACGCGATGCAGAGCAATGGGTACGGGCCTCAGGGCAACGCGCCTCCGCCGGGACCGTACGGGCAACAGGGAGGCTTACCGGGGATGATGTATAACACCGTGCCGCGCCCTGGAGGTCAATTCGCCGGTCAGCGACCGATGCAGAATCCTGCGGGCATGCAAGGGGCGCCGGCGATGCCACGCGGGGTGATGGGAGGTCCGCAGCGCCAGGGGTCGCTACCTCTTCCGTACGGTGGCGTCCCAGGACAGCCGCCGGGAATGATGGGGGGCACTGCGGCGAGCGGGCAAACATCCATGGCGCAGGGTGGCGTAGGATCGACCATGGGCGGTGGACAGCGTGGGGTGATGCTGGATCGCAGCGCGAGCCAGCCGGTGCAGGGACAAGCGGGGGTTCCGACCATCCAGCGCGCGTCGAGCGGGTTGCCCTTGCCAAGCACGAGCGTGGGCATGAGCTCGCCGAGGGCGGGTGGTATGATGAACTCTGGTCCGCTACCGCGTGCGTATCCCACGATCGGGTCGCAAGGTGACTTGAACGGCTCAAAGTTGCCCGGCAGCGGTTTGGACTTGGACGCGGCGGGCGGCATGGTTGGCGGCTTAGGCGGTTTCGGTGAAGCGCAGAAGGGTCCTGGATTCGATGATTCGGAGTTCCCGACGCTGGGTGGTGCCGGTGGGATGCCGCAGCGAGTAGCTTCCTTTGGTAATGGTTACGGCGGTATTTCGGGCGAAGGCTTTGAGGGAGTGTACGATTTTTCGAAGCCTCAGCAGGACTTTAGCATGGAGAAAGAGGATTTCCCAGCGCTCGGTGGTAAGGGTCCTGGGAACATGGGAGGTCTTGTTCCCCCGCCCGGTCTGGATGCCAAGGAAGGATCGAGTCCCTCGTATCCTCCTCTGGCTAGACAGAGTTCTAGCGGTGTCGGCGGCGTAGGTTTCGGAGCGCAAGGTCCAGGTCGTCAAGGGAGCGTACCGGGCGCCGGCCAGTTCGACGGTGGAACACCGCCTCTCCCGGGTAAGCCAGGCGCCGCGACGCCGGCGGGTCCGAGCGGAACCTCGCAGAAGGATCGTTACGGCTTGCTCGGCTTGTTGCCCGTGATTCGCATGGTAAACCCGAACGTGTCCACTCTGGCGCTTGGTGCGGACTTGACCTTGCTTGGTTTGAACCTCAACTCACCCGATAGTCTGTACAAGTCCTTCACGCTACCGTGGAACGATTCGGCACCGAAGAATGACTTGGAGCTCACGATTCCCTCTGCTTATTCGCAGCAAGTTAGTCGGTGCCATCCAGCGGTGTTCGCCAAATTCCAGCAAGAAACGTTGTTTTACATCTTCTACAGCATGCCTGGAAAAGAGGCTCAGTTATTTGCTGCTGATGAGCTCGTTCAACGTGGATGGGGATTCCACAAGGAGCTCAAGGCGTGGTTGATGCGCGTGGCAAACACTGAGCCGTCCAACCAAAACGAACAGGGTGAGCGAGGCTCCTTCTGGGTGTTTGATCCCGTGGCTTGGGAGAGGACGAGAAAGGACAACTTTACTCTCCAGTACGATAAGTTGGAGACGCGACCGACTGTACCCGTTCGCGTCGAGACTGTTTCTCGCTGAAGAAATTGTATCTTGGTTAGCAAAAACTCCTGGAAAATGATTGCAAAAAAATCTACAAAATCTTAAAATCTGTCGCGTGCGTGAGATTACATCGTGAAATTCGACACCGGGATGATGATTTCGTTCCTACGCACGAGCGGGTTGGTGAACGGATCGTTGTACTGCGCCAACGCCGCGTTTCCGCTCGTCTCCAAACCGTCGCGCGCCGCGCACTTGCGCAGCTCGGCCTCCACTTCTCGCGCCGATTCTTCCGTCGCCACGCCCGAAAACTTTTTCGCGACGAAAATACCACCCTTTTCCTCCTGTAAAACAACCTTTTCGTTCGTGCTCGCCGGGAGCGCGTCCATCGATTCGCCGCTCACGACGAATTGCATCGTGTTTTCCTTTGTAAACACCGGCGTCGTCATCTCCATCTTCGTCCCCGTCGCGTTCGCCTGGCCGAAGATGTACCCGGCGAGGGAATTAAACGCCTGTCCCGCCACCTCACCGTCCATCTTCGTCGGCGCCGACGTCTTCATCTCCTCGACGTTCACGCCCGGCCCCGTCGACGCGACGAGATACGGTTCGTATCTGCGCACCTCGTAATCGCGTCGCTTCTTCAATACCACGTACCCGGGCGTGTCTAATTCCGGCGTCTGCGTGAAATCAAAAATCTGTTTCAACACCTCCGCCACGCCCTCGGGACTCAGATGTCTCTGATTCTCGATCGAATCCCACGTGTCCACGTGTGTCCGCACGCGCTTGCTCTCCGGATCGACGCCCATGATGGACGTCCCCGTGAACGTCAATCTCGGTCTCCACGCGAATGGAAACGCGGGCACCGCCATCGTCATCGTCCACCGCGTCTTGATCTCCCACGGCCCGCTCTTTCGAATGTCGTGCATGACGTATTCGGGAGAAAACACCCGTCGAAGCATCTGAATATTAAACGCGTACCCGGCGAACGAGTCGTACTTGGTGAGCGGATCCTCGAACGAGACGTCCCGCGCGTACAGCGACGCGTCGATCCCGCGCGCGTCGAACAGGTGCGTCAAATCCTCCGCCAACGCCTCGCACAGCGCCGTCGCCTCCTCCGGCGTCATCCCACGCCCCGACAACACCTCCTCCTCCTCCTCCTCCTCCGTCGACGACGACGACGACGCGCGCACCGTCGTCGTCGTCGTCATCATCCGTCTCTGCCCTCTCTCCCGTCTCGCACCGCCCCTTCTCGTCGCCGTCGTCGCCGCCGCCACCACCACCGACGCCGCTCTCCCCCCCGTCGTCATCGTCCTCGACGTCGTCCCGGTCGTTCGCGCGGCGTCACTCGTCGTCGCGCGCGTTCGGTACTGTCGAGGTCGACCGCGTCGAGTTCATCATCGACGTCATCGTCCGACGCGGTCCATCGTGGGCCGATGGAGAAACGAGGCACCCCTACTCTTTACCGTTCATGACTCGCCGTTTCGTACGTGCATGCCGCCGATCGATGCCAGATGAAATGCGTGCACGATGCGTGACGACGCGCGTCAGTCGGTGACGCGCGCGCGAACGGGGGATGGTGCGTTCGCGATCGCGTGCGAGCGAGCGCGATGTGCGCGGATTCGCGCGCGCGCGTTCGTTCGCGTGCGCGCGCGGTGTGAACGATGACGACGCGAACGATGACGCGACCGATGGTGCGACGCGCGCGACGATGCGAATGATGACGACGACGACGACGACGACGACCTCGGTGCGCGCGATGCGGGCGAACGATGGACGCGCGATGTTTCGAACGCGAGGGATGGGAGCGCCGACGGCGACGGGCGAGGAGACGAGACGCGAGGCGATGCGACGAAAGTTGATGGTGACGACGGAGGAGGTTGGTGAATTCCGAGACGAGGGCGAGACGGAGGGCGACGGCGACGGCGACGGCGACGCGATGGCGGTGAGAGGCGAGTCGCGGGGGGTGCATCGCGCGCCGGAATTTGTGCGACGACCGCGGGATGCGTCGGGACGACCGCGAGCGATGGGAGAGGGGGAGGACGTGCACAGAATATCCGCCGCGGCGGACGCGCGCCGATTCGATCCGTCGTCGCTTCTCGTCGACGACGCGGGCGCGGGGGCGCTCAGAGGCGAGTTTGCGAAACAGTTTTGGGCGCTGAAGAGGAAATTGATGGATTGCGTCGTCATGGTTCGACACGGATCTTTTTATAACATGTTCGACGTGGACGCGGACGCGGGGATGGCGGTGGGATTGCGACTGACGGGGAACAACGGCGGGTTCATGCGCAAGGTGGGATGTCGAGCCGAATCGTTCGATGAGTGGGCGACGCGTCTGTTGGCGAGCGGGCGAACGGTGGCGAGGGTGGAACAGATGGAGGACGCGGCCAAGGCGAGCGGGAAGAGTGGGGCGGTGATTCGACGCGAGTGTTGCGAAATCTTGACGCCGGCGTTGGATCGAGGCCTCACGAAGAACGAACTCTCCAATTATTTCATCACCATCGCCGAAGCTCGAGATGGAAGCGATCGACTCGGCGTGAGCGCGGTCGACGGACAATCGGGACACATCGCCATCGCTTCGGTGTCACGACGAGATTTGTACACCGTGCTCGTGCACGTCGAACCGAAAGAAGTCGTGATTTCAGAGACGCTCGGAGACGATGCTCGGAAAGTGTTGGTGACGTACGGCAGAGAAGACGGCGGCGCAAACGATTGTGTGCTTCGAATCTTGGAGCGCAGTGGGGTCGCACTTCCGTCCATCACTCGATCCAACGTCTTGAACGCCATTAAAACTTTCAAGGGGGGTAGCGGGCCGATGTCGGAAATCATCGAACGCGTGTCTGAGCTCGAGTTACAATCCGTCGGTTACGCCATGCGCCATCTCGCGTGGTGCGGCGTGTGTGAAGACGTCTTCGCGAAGGTGCAATACACGAATCTCATGCCGGAGAGCGGTGAAACAACGCGCGCGATGGAAACCGAGAGGAATCCATCCGCGTTTGCGCTTTTGCGCGACGTCTCGTACATGAAACTCGACGGCGAAGCGGTCAAATGTCTCCACATTCTGACCGGTGACACCGGAAAGCTCACGGGTTCGCTCTTCGAATTTCTCAACCAGACGCTGACGCCCTCTGGACGCCGCCGATTGCGCCAATGGCTCGTGAAACCGTTACGTGAAGTCGAAGTCATCCAAGCGCGACTCGACGTGGTGGAAGAATTCTCCCAAGATCACTTCAAGCTTCAAACGTTTCGAACGGCGCTCAAGAGAATCAAGCTCGATTACGAACGTCTCTTCACCAAGTCATGTCGCTTAGCCATCAAGTGTTCAAAAGTGTACAACATCGTGCGATTCAATCAGTCGCTTCCCTACGGGGTGGACGAAATGGGCCTGAACGAACTCTCGCCGAAAGGCGCGAGCACGCTCGAAGAGATTTTGCTGGACGCCGTGAACATGATGAGTTTTTGGGAGATGCACAAACGTGAGCTCGTTCACTTCACGCAGCTCTTGGATACGTTGATCGGTATTTACGACGTCGTGAACGTGATCAGTGATCTCGCTCCGCGCAACGTCTCCATCGCTCGCTTGTGCCAGGATTTAGATGGCGTACGTCCGTTTCTCTGTGAGTTGCGCTCATCGCTCGTCGCCACACCGAATGGAAAGAAGACGTACGTCGTCACTCCGTCCGTCGACTTTTTCCAAGAGTACGGTGAGTTCGCGCGCCAAGCCATCGCCGAGCGAAACCAAGATCCGGCTCTGAAACGCGCGGCGGAGCGACATCGCAAGGAACTTCGACAAATTTACATACCGCTCAGTGACGACGAAGACGACGCCGACGTTGAAAACGATGCTTCGGATCGCGCTGATTTAGCCGCTGCCGACGCGTTCACGGAGGTCATGCTCGCGTTTCGAGAAGAGATTCCACGCTTCGAACGCGTCGTCAGCGCGATGTGCGACTTGGACGTGTTGCAAGGCTTTGCGACGACGTGCGCGTCCTCTCGCGGCGCCGTCGGTTTCGTTCGACCAACGTTTTCACCGCAGGAATCGAAAAATCTCGAAATAAGTAAGAGCTGGCATCCGTTGCTCAAACCGAGCATCGTGGACGACGACAAAGGAGTGACGCACGATTGCGGCATCATCGACAACGACGTGTCCATGGCGACACCTTTCACGTTGCTCACCGGCCCGAACATGTCTGGAAAATCTTCCCTTCTTCGTCAAATCGCGCTCACGTTCATCATGGCTCAGTGCGGATGTTACGTCCCGGCGCGCGAGTGCGACATCAGTGTCGCGGACGCCGTCATGACGCGCATCGGCGGAGACGACAGCTTAGCGAACGGTATCAGCACGTTTCTCTCCGAGATGCAAGGGTCGTCTAAGATTATGCAAGATTTGACGTCATCTACGCTCGTCATTCTCGACGAGCTCGGACGAGGAACTTCGACGCTCGACGGATACGCCATCGCGTACGCTGTGTCGCGCGAACTCATCGCCGGCGCGGCCAAGCCTCGCGTCTTCTTCGCCACGCACTACCACGAACTCGCGAACGACTTGGCTCGCGACCCGGAGACTGGAAAGTCTTTCATCGCGCGTCACATCGGCGTCAGTTCCTTGCGCCCGGGTTCGATTCGCATGAAGTTCAAACTGGAGACTGGTCCGGCGCCGCTCGGTTCGTGCGCTCTGCACGTCGCTCGTCTCGCGGGCTTCCCTCCTGGCATTCTCACTCGCGCCGCGCACGTCGCGCAGACGGTCAATTTCAAGACGAAACCCGCCGCGAACGGCGACGTCTCCGCCTTTGTGCCACCGAAACCTCTCCTCTCCACCGACGAGCACCTCTGCCTCTCGGCGCTGGTCACCGACGCCGCCGTCGTCGGAGACTTTGAATCCCTGGGGGACGGTGTCGCATGGTGTAAACAGTTTTACGCCCTCTGGCTCAAGTGTCGCGACGTCGCAAATCAGCGTCGCGAACGCTGAAGACGCCGTCGAATCACACGCACGGCCCATACGCCGCGCGCGCTCTCCTTTGTAAAAAATGCTCAACCGACATGACACGTCACTTTACGCGCGTTCGATGTCTCTCACGCGCGCCGCACCCGCGCGCGCGCCCGCGCGATCGGCGCCTGAACACCGTCGCGGCGTCGCGCGTGGTCTCACGAGACGTGCCCCTCTCGCCCGCGCGTCGAGCGACGACGCTGGTGCACAGGATGCGTCCGATGGTGACGCCTCGAGCATCTCTCCCGTGGATTTGCGCGTGTTGCAGGAACGCATGGAGACGATTCGCGCGCGAGAGGCGTCGCTCGACGTGTTACGAATTCTTGTCTTGGACGCGTCGGTGCCGAAACAGGTGTTGCCGTTGCAGTTCGACGGCGATAATCCCGCGCGCGAGCTCAACGCGGGAACGCGACTGGGCGAAAACGTAGGACTCGGAGACGCGTTCGGAATGTTGGGACAGGCGCCATCGAACGGGCAGATTTTACCGAACGGAGTGGAGGTGGTGGTGACGCGATTGATGACGAAACCGTCGGGGGAGGCGCTCGTCGAACTCACGGCGTCGCGGCGGTTTAAGATTATCGGCTCGCCGTTTGAAGACGAAAACGGAGTGCCGAGCGCGCGCGTCGAGTGGATCGACGAGAGTGAGGGTGCGGGCGAACAGATGGTGCAAGGTTCAACGACCTCAGAAGGTGGGACTGTGGACCCGTCGTCGTGCGACGACGAAGCCAAAGCGCTCGCGATGGAACTTCCGGGACTCGTCGACGAGTGGCGTGCGCTCGTCATCTCTCGCAAACGAGAGCGTCAACCCGACCAACTCAAACTCATCATGTCCCATCTTGGACCGATGCCATCGATCGATCGCCCCGCGGAGCTCGCGTGTTGGGTCGCCGGGCTCATCAATCCGATTCCCGCGCTCGGCGTCGCGTACGAGATTCGACCCGCGCTCTTGTGTTCGCCCACCGTCGGCGACATGATTCGCGTATCGCACCGCGGCATCTCGCTCTCCATCGAGAATTTACGCAATTCTCCACAAGTGTAACGACAATGTATCCCTCCTCGCGCCGATTTTCCCGCGTCTTTGAGTCGTCGTGCGCGCCTTTTCTTGTCGCGCGCGTCTTCGCCGACGCCACAGGCTGACTCTCCCACTCGAAGATGTCTCGCGGTTCCGGCGCCGGTTACGATCGGCACATCACCGTCTTCTCGCCCGAGGGACGATTGTACCAAGTTGGTGCGTGAGCGCGCGCGCGTCGCGACCGACCCGCGCTCGACGACGTCGACGAACGACGATAATAATCGGAATCAATCCGAAAGAGATCCTCGACGACTGACCGCTCCTCATCGACGTTCGCGCGCGCAGAGTACGCGTTCAAGGCGATCAAATCCGTCGGGATCACGTCCATCGGCGTCAGAGGGAAGGATTCCGTGTGCGTGGTGACGCAGAAGAAGATTCCGGTGCGTACGACGCGGCGCGCGAGAGATCGGTTCGACTCGCGGAGACTCTCTCGACTCGTGAACGCGTCGAGATGCGCGCAGTCGCGAACCGACGCGGTGTGTGCGCGCGCTGACGTGTGTGTGTATGTGCGTCATTGCAGGATAAACTCATCGATGCGTCGGACGTGACGCACATGTATAAGATTACGAAACACGTGGGCATGTGCGCGACGGGCAAAGGACCGGACATTCGGGACATCGTGCAAAAAGCGCGGAAAAAAGCGGCGGATTTCAAGCAAAGCTACGGGTACGAGATCCCCGTGGATGTGTTGGCGAACATACTCGCGGATGAGTTCCAGGTGTACACGCAACACGCGTACATGCGCCCGCTTGCGGTGATGGTGATGTTGGTGGCCATCGACGACGAGCGCGGACCAAGTCTGTTCAAGTGCGATCCGGCCGGATACTACGTCGGGTACAGCGCGACGAGCGCGGGACCGAAGGAGGTTGAGGCGGTGAACTTCTTGGAGAAGAAGGTGAAGAGCGGATCGGTTTTCGATGTGAATGAGACGACGCAACTCGCCATCAGCACGCTTCAACACGTGCTCGGCGAAGAGGTCAAGGCGAGCGAATTAGAGGTGGCCATCGTGACGGCGGATAACCGTGCGTTCCGAGTCATCAGCGAAGCTCAGGTGGAAGAGCACTTGACGGCGATTTCCGAGAGAGACTGATTAGCGTTCGTAATTGTAAAGATAGTTTTTTCCACGACCAATCTGCGCTGCGTTCCCGTCGTCCCGCGACGCGGTGTGTGCGATGACGGCATTTAATCTCGTCGATTTAAAAGTACGATTGCAAAGTCGATATCTACGCGTTAAATGTCTTCCTCGTCGCTCACTTCGTCCGAATCTAATTTTTCAATCGCGCTCTTGATGGAGTTGACGTCGGCGTTCGAGGGACGCAAATCCAGAGCGATGCTAAAGTTGATCATCGCCTTCTCTTGGAGTCCGAGCTTTTTGTAGATGCGACCCATCAAGAAGAATACGCTCGCCTCCTTCGGCGCGATCTCTTGAAGCGTCTGGAGTTCCTCCAACGCCTGATCGTAGTTTTCTTCGCTCATCAACACCGCGGCCATTTCGTAGCGCGCCAACGGATTCTTTTCGTCAAGCGCGATGGCTTGCGACAGCAAAGTCATCGCGTCCGAGTTCTCGCCCAACGCGTGCTTCGCCATGCCCGCGTAACAAAACAGCACGCTTGATTTCGAATTGATGTTCAACGCGTACCTGAAATGATACTCGCTCATCACGTACTTTTCCTGACGATAGTACACCGTGCCGAGCCCGTACCAGGCGTTGTAGTGCCTAGAATCTAATCTTAACGCCGCGCGGTAACAGTTCATGCTCTTCTCAAAATCTTCGTTGGCAAAGTACTCGTGTCCACTCAGCGTGTGCGCGTACGTGTACTTTGGATCGAGTTGAATGGCGCGTTGGAAAAATTTCAATGCCAACTCGTGTTCCTTTTGCAGGGAGAAACAATTACCGAGCACGCACCACGTCTGCGGCGCGAGTCTGTCGATGCCTTGGACTTCCTGTGCCAAATTAGAGAGTTTCACCTCCTCTTTCAAGTGCCATAGCACGGTGGAGTACACATCGAGTCCTTCCAATCGGTGCGGATCTGCCGCGCGCGCTTCCTCGAAGTATCTCGCGGCGTTCGGGTAATCCACCATCTCGGCGTGCGCCTTGGCGACAGCGCACAAGACGTACGCCGTGTCGTACTGCGCGCGAGTCAATTGCTCAAACGATCGAAGCGCGTCTTCGCATCGATACATGGCGAGGTGCCTCAATCCCTCGGCGAGCGGTCGAAGCGCTTTGAACGCCAAAACCGTCCCTTCCGCCGTGCGCGCCGCGAACGAAGGTTGCCAGCTCCAAGTCCCTTGGTCGCGATGAACGTCGTAGTGCCCGGTGTCGTACGACGCCTCGCCGTCTTCGGGAACTCGACTGAGATGCGCGCCGTCGTCGTCCGGCGACGCTCCGACGTGCTGCATTTGCGCGGCTTGTATGCGCGAGCTTCGTCGGACAGCCGTCGACGCTGGATCATCGCTGAACAATCGTTCAGATACCTTGCGAAGTTTCCCTTCGTCCTCGAATTTACGTCTCTCCCCGAAGAGTCCGCGCGCCACCGTCGTCGTGCCGCCGGTGTCTCTCGCGCTTCGCTGTTGCGCCGTGCTCGCGCGAGTCGCGCGCTGCGCAACGGACGTCGGCGGCGCCCTCCCTCCCCCGACTTTTTGCGGTGGCGCCGGCGCGCCGGCGACGGAGCTTGGCGACGGCGTGACGAAGGCACCGCCGACGGAATCCGCGCCGCCGTCGCGGTTCGCGTCGCCCACCGCCGGCGTTTGTAAATCCGTCGCGTCCCAACCTTCGCCCATCGCCGTCGTTCGATCGCTCGCGCCGGTGCTCGGATGCACCGCGTGTTCGCGCAGCGAAAAAATCCCGGGCGTGCTCATCGCACTCTCACCGCCGCGAGTCGCCGTTCGCGGCGGCGACGGTGGCGGTAATCCTCTCCCTCGCGTCGCCGACGCCTCGACGCGCGGCGGCTTGTGCGACACGAGATTAATCCCGCTCGCCGCCAACGACGGATACATGGCCGAGATGCTCTCGTCTCTCGTCGCCGACGCCAACGCCTTGGCCTCCGCGTCCGCGCCGAGCGCACATAAACCCTCGTACGCGCACCACATCAACGGATCCGCCGTGAGCGCTCTGGTAAACCGCGCCACCGCCGCCGCGCGCCGTCCCGTCTCCTTACAAATCCCCCCGAGCAAATACTCTCCCGCCGCGCCTCCACACGCCAACTCCTCCTCCTCACGCGCGCTCGGTCGTCGTCTCGACCCGTACCCTCCCTCGAACGCCCGTCCACCGTCCGCCGTCTCCGCGCGAAGCGCCGACTCCGCCTCGGCCAATTTCCCCAAATCGTAACACGCCTTGGCGAACAGATACCTCGCCGCCGGCGTCGTCAACCGCGTCCCCAACAACCCATACACCGCGCTCGCCCGTCCCGCCCGATACAAACACTTGGCCGATAACAACGCGTTCGCATCGCTGTCCCGGTGCGCGCGCAACCGCTCGGCAAGAAACGTCGCGTTCTCCACGCAGTGCGCCTCCAGGTTCTCCCGCACCGCCTCGCTCAGCGTCGCCTCCAGCGCATCGTCCGCCGTGAACGTCCCGCGTCCATCCCCATCGCTCATCATCGTCGTCTCGCGCGTCGGCGACGACATGCGCGCGCGCGCGTCGACGATCGGTCCCTTCGATCCGTCCCACCGACAGCTCGAACGATTTGATTTCAAAGATGAATGCGAACGCGTCGACGCGAACGCGACGCGCGCGAGACGCCGACGCGCGTCTCTCGCGTCTCTCGACTCGAGTCCCTCGTCGTCGCCGCCTCGGAACGCGAGTCGAGAGACGCGCTCGAACGCGACGCGGTCGAATGTGACGCGACGATGGATGCGAGCGAATGCGTGACGCGAATGACGCGAATGACGCGAAGAGACGCGAAGAGACGCGAATACGCGAAGAATGCACCGCTAGTACTCGTCTAAGATTCGAACGAGATCACCGTCTCGAACGATACCGTCGGTGAGAACGGAGGCGTAGACGCCGAAGTATGACCCGCGCTCGCGAAGGGTCGTGGGTTCGCGATCGAAGACGCGCGCGCGGAGCGACGGGAACGCCTCGCGCACGGAGACGTCCGGACGAATCTCGTCGACGGACGCCGATGGGTCGTCGTACCGCGGACGAACGCTCGGACACCGAATGGTGGGTTCGTTGACGCGAATGATGACGTCGTCGCCGAGTTGAAGACGACGGCCGCACCAGTCGAATTCGTCAAAGGGGAGAAGGGGCGTCGGGCGGCGGTCGGCGTCGGCGTCGGCGTCTCCTTCGTCGTCGACGGGGACGGATTCGACGACCAAGTTTGGCCGAAACCGAAGCGCGAACGTCTCCAATGATTCATCCGTGTCGAGATTCTCCGTCAACCTCGCGTACACGCGCTCGATCGACGGCGCGGTGTTGATGTGTATCACGTGTTCGTTCGGTTTCCCGCCCACGTTGGCGAATGAAAATCCCTCGGCGCGCGTCAACCGAGGCGGATATTCCGCCTCCGCCGTCTCCAACCGTTCCCCGAAAAATCGTTCCATCCTCCGTCGTCCCTCTTCATCCACCTCGTAATCGTCCACTCTCGCCAATTCCTCCCTAGTCTCCGCGTCCACGACCACTATTCCTCTCTCGCCGACGCCTCGCGCTTCCACCCTCGACATCGACGGGTCGGTGATCAATTGATGAAACAGGTGTTTATTCCCGTGATGTCCCGGGTCTCTCCCCTTCGTCGTCGTCAACACTCGCGCGGCTTTTTCCCCTTCATCCTTTCCCGTCGTCGTCCACCACTCGTCCGCCTTGTCTCGTCGCATGAGCGCGAACGCGCGGTCTCCCGGGACGCCGAAACCTCTCGCGAGCGTCGCCTCGTCGAGTCGATGTCCCCGCGCGCCTTTGAGCGGATACGCGTAGACGTCGCGCACGCGACCGACGACGCGGCATGAAGAAGAATTCGACGCGCGCGGGTGCGCGTCGAGGGAGGCGACGAGGGTGCGCATCGCGGTGGGGAGGTGGTCGGGGCGAGGACTGGGGATCGGGGACGGTGGAGGAGACGAAGAGACAAAAAAGAGAGAGGAAGAGATGCAAGTTGATTTCGATGCGCGCGCGTGGCTGCGTGTGACGTACTCACGTCTTCGGCACGGAAGAACCGATGGGTGCGCGTCCGGTGGAGTCCGGACGAACGCGATCGGCGGCGGCGGCGCTGAGACGGGCGAAGGGGTCGAGGGCGACGGGCGAACGCGGAGGCGTTCGGGCGGGCGGTGAGCGCGGCGCGCCGCGCATGGGAACGCCGAGCGTCGGTTGATTCGGTGAACGGGCGGCGTCGTCGACGAACATCGGGTTCGTGTGCGCGACGGATGAAGTGGATCTCGGACCGGAGGGTGGAATCGTCACGGGCGCGGAGACGGAGGCGCCGAACGGATTCGGCGAGACGGGGACGGAGGAGGGACCGGAGGCGCTCGTGACGGTCGTCGACGGTAATACGTCGCCGAAAGGATTGGTTGTCATCGTAGTTGTCGTCGTCGTCGTCGTCGTCTGTGCGTTCGTCATCGTTTGCGTCGGCGGTGACGACGTCGACGGTTGCGTGCCGTCTAAATCGCTCAGTAAACTTTCAATCGTGTGTTTCGGCTCGACGTTCGAGCGCGGCGCGATGAGCGCTCGCGCCTCGGCATCTCCGGAAGCCGCTCGAGCCAAGAGATCGTATCGCGCGATTTCGCCCGTCAACTCGTCGTTCAGTTTGATGGCGCTCGTCAACAGCGCCTCGTCGGCGGCATTGGAGATGAGTTCGACCAAACGCGGTTGCATCGCGCGACACTGTTCCACGAGTTCGTTGGCCAACGTGCTCGGGGTCGGCGGGCGAAGCGCGATGCATCCATCGAGCACTTGTGAGAACACCTTGAGCGAATTCGACGCGATCGCTATGTCGCCCTTCAGCTTCTCCACGTCCTCGGTCGTGTACGTCGTCGACGCGCTCGGTTGGTGCGGCGGCGTCGATCGCCGCGCCTCATCCGCCATTCTTTTGCTCTCGCGAATCGCGCGTTGCAAATCACCATCCTCGGCCGACGCGTTCGGCGGCATCGCGCTGAGATGTGGTGCGTTCACGGGGGCGGCGCTCGTGGGCGCGCGACCCGCGTGCGCGCCCAGCGCGCGTTCCTCCGCCTCGGTCTCCGCCAGCGCCGCCGCGATGGCCGCTTTGTCCTCGGCCGAGATGTCGTCTCTCACTCGCCAATCACTCGTCTCCGCCGGTCGCGCGGGCTCTCTCCACGTCGCCCCGGACGCCGCGGGTCGCGCCGCGTCGCCGCTCGCAACCGCCGCCCTCGCCTCGGAAAATTTATACCCGCGCATTCGCAACTGATGATACGCGTTCGCATACGCCGGTTCGTGTCGCAGATGCGACGCCCACTCCTCTATCATCGTCAACACCGCGTCTCGCACGTCTAAACTCGGCGCTTTTTCGCACAGTCTCACCATGGCGTCCGGCACCTCCTTCGCCGCGCACATCGAGTGAAACTTTCCGCCGCAATTCTTCATGCACATCTCCAGCGCGAACAGCGCCGCCGTCGCCGTCATCGGATCGCGTCTCGAATTCTGAATCTTCAATTTCAACGCCTTGACCGCATCCTTCCCGTGCGCGACGAAATCACCGTTGACGACGTCGCACAGTCGAAGATTGAGCTCCACCCGTCCGCCTTCATCCGCGCGTCCGCCCCTCGCGCATATCTGCGCACCACCGATCGCGCGACGTCTAGTCAGTCATCGAACGCGCGCACCGCACATCACCGCGTCCACCACCGACTCGCGCGACGTCCTCTCTCTCCCCCCCGCGCGCCCACGCGTCGGAATCACGCGCGCCACCAATGTGTCACCACCGCATTTCCAATGCACCATTCGCATCCCTCGCGTCGCGCGCGCGCGCCGTGGACCCCATCATCGCGTCATCGCGTCGCCCACGCACGTGATCCACGAACCGATACGCCAACCGGTCGCTCTTATCGCGCTGAAACATCGCGCGCGGGACGTCCCGCGCGCGCGAATGTGTCGATTCGAGCCCTGGGCCCATTCGTGTGACGAGACCCGTCCCACCATGTGTCTGCGTGTCCACACACACCATTCGGGACGGTCATTCGGGACGACATTTCGCGCAGGGTCGCGCTCGGCCGCGAAGCGAAGGCGACAAAGGTGTGTAAAAAGTGCGTCGTTCGTGACTCGACGGTGGACGGTGGACGGCGATGGCGTGGGGACGGTGGCGGCGCGCGACGTGGCTCGTCGTCGCCGCGGGCGCGGCGGCGGCGGCGAGCGCGAGGGCGAGACGGATGATGACGGTCGTGGACGGGTCGTCTCGGTCGGAGACGGGGGATGGGAATGCGAGGGTGATGTTTGAGTTGGACGCGCTCGGTCCGAAAGGGACGAAGAGGGAGGGATTGCGGTATTACGCGACGGCGTTTTTGGCGGCGACGCAGTTTGGGAGAGATTCTTCGTCTGTTTTGGAGATTGGGTGTGCGTCGAACGCGTTCGTGGGACGCATGACGTGGATGGCGAAGAAGACGTGCGTCGCGCCGTATCACGCCGGGTACGCGAACGCCGACGGGCGAAACGGATCTGGGACGATCGGAGCGGCATCGGACGACGGCGTCGAATACGTCGGCGCCGATTTCGCCACGTGGCGCGTCGAGCGCGCGTACGATTTTTGCGTGTGCATGCAAGTGCTGGAACACGTGGACGATCCGACGAAATTTTTTAGGAAAATGCTCGATCCGCGCGTGTGTCGCCGCGCCGTGTTGGTGTCGGTACCGTATAAATGGGGCGATTGCGGCGAAAAGTGTTCGCATCGTTGGCACGGCATCGACGAAGACGTCGTAGGCGCGTGGAGCGGTGTTCGCGAGCCGGCGCAGACGACGGTGATTCGCGAGCGCGAGGGCACGGCGCGATTAATCGTCGTTTACGCGTTAAATGATGGCGTCGTCGTCTAATATACATCTGAGTGGCTACGCTACGGACTACGAGGCGGCGGCGAACGCTTTGAACGCCTCTCGCACGGCTCGGCTCGTCGCGTTGACGCGCGCCTTGACATCCTCGAGTTCATCCTCTCGACACAGCGAGAAATACCTCGAAAACTTATCTGGATGCCAACGCAACAACTCCTCGCGAAGTTTCACGCGGCGCTCGTCGTGAGGCGCGTCCGTCGTGAGAAAATCGCGAAACGCCGTCGCCGGCGTCATTTTGGATTCGCACACGAATGGGAAATCCTTCGCGCGCAATTCGTTCGTCTTCTCCTCAGCCGCCGCGCGAAGTAACTTGTCCCATTTGCTTCGATATTCTACGAGCGTGCGCGCCGCGCTCGGCTTTTTCCGCGCCGACTCATCGCGCTCCAACGCCGCGCGCCACGCCGCGTCCTCGGCGCGCAACGCGTCCAATTTTCGTCTCTGTGCCGCCGCCTCGCGTTTCAGCGCCTCGCGCGTGCGCTTCCTCGCCTCCTCGTCCACCCTCGACACCGACACCGTCGTCTCTCCCCGTCTCGCGCGCGCCGCCGCCGCCCACACGCTCGCGCGGTGCGTCTCGTCTCCCAACACGCCAGTCGACGACCACTCGCGCTCCGCCGCCGCGTACGTCTCCCAATCCGCGCCCTCGGCTTTCCCGAACGCATCGTACGTCTCCGCCGCGCTCTCGCGCGTGAGTTTTTCCCGAAACGCATCCTCCTCGTCGTCCCGTCGCCGCGCGCGCGACCCGTCGGCGTCGTCGTCCCGTCGTCCCGCGACGGCGAACGCGCCGCCCGCGCCCCTCTCCGCCAACCACTCGTACGCCCCCAGATCGTCCGCCAGCGCCGCTCGATCGATCAGCGCGTACCCATCGTCGTCCACGTCTCGCAGCGCCGCCGTTTTCTCGTCCGCACGCATCGTGCGCCCGTGGGCGTCGTAAAAGTGCGCGCAATGGGATTGAAACGCTCGACGCAACGCGCGCGCGTCTCCTCGCGCGCACGCCTCGCGCATCGCCCTCGCGGACGTCGCGAGATCGGCCGCGACGTCATCTTTCATGCCTCCGTCGCTCGCGCGCGTCGCCCCCGTCTCCCGCGCGTCGTCGTCGTCGCGCGCCCGCGCGCGCCGACGACTGCCGGCAGAGCTCGCCTTGTCCATCGCGCGCATGGCGTCGCGCATCGCCTCGCGCGCGCGATCGACGACGCCCAAGGGCGCGCCCGATCCGTCCGTCGTCTCGCGCGTCGTCTCGCGCGCGGCGGCGACGCTCGAGGCGCTGCATCACTCGCCACCGATGCATTTGGAATCTCTCGTGCGCGCGCTTCTCGTCGAACCCGGGAGCGAGGCGTGCGAGCGATCGTCGTCGAGCGCGCATCCGTTGGTCGTGCCGCTCGCGCTCGACGCGCGCGGAAGGTGCGTGGGCGTGTACGTCGGCGCGTCGACGCACGGACGGGGTGGGAACGCTGGTTTTGGATTTTTTCACAGAGACGCGCGCGCCGACGCGACGGATCCGTCGCTCGCGAGCGGGGGGCGGTTACCCATCGTCGCCGCGGGGGCGAGAGGAGTGAGTCATCTCGCGTCGTCGGCGACGTTGTACGTGCGTCGAGCGTTGGCGGAGGATGAGGGGAAATACGGCGTGGGCGGCGGCGCGGCGACGGCGGCGTGCGGCGGCGACGCGATGGACGCGTACGCGCCGGGTGAGCTCGCGAGCTCGCCGTTCAGGGATCGCGTGGAGGTATTTCTCACCAAAAACGTCGGAAGGTTCATGGACGTGGACGAATCGCTCATCGCGAGACACTTGGAGAGAGAGGACGAGACGAGCGCGTTGGTGACGGCGGAGTGGTACGCCAACGGACCGTACGCGGGGTGGGCGAGACCGCACGGGGTGAACGCGGACACGCTCATGCGATACGGTCGAGCGGTCGAGGCGAGAGACCAGGCGCGCGTGGCTCTGAGTTCGGGACCGTGGTGGACCATCGGGGACGACGGTGCGCTGTTGACGCGCATGCAGACGCTGAGCGGATACGCGGGACGAAGCGCGGCGGACGTGCGGCGGACACTCGACGGTGGTGACGTGGACATGACCGGTAACGCGGACGACGGGCAACCTCCACCGACAAAGGAGGAGTTGGCGCTCAAGAGCGCGACGGAGGCGTTGGACACGGTGGCGTGGGGTGGTGAACGCGTCGGTTGGGATTCCGTGCGCGAGACCGTCGCCGAACGCTTGGACGAAGCCGGACTCGCGGAATTATCGCGACACGTGCTCGCGCCGCTTCGTGCGAGCGCGTGAGTGATGCATAGATTGCTATAGCGTTTCAATTCAAATCGTTTCCTATTGTACCATGTCGTGTGTGGTGTTAATCCATCGACGCATTTCAGATACGTCCATTTCAGATTCGTCGCACGGCGCCTCCGAATCGGCGACGTATAACCGTCCCGCGGGACGGGCGAGAAGAGCGCGCAAGTCACCCAAGGTGAGCCCTTCGTCCGCGCCGCGCTTTTGAAGCGAGTGGTCGCTCGCGAGATCGCTCATCGCGTTCGCGCGTTCGCACGAAAATTTGTATACATTTTCCTCGACGGTGTCGCGAATCAAAAACCGATGCACGCACGTCGGTTTCGTTTGACCGATTCTGTCCACGCGTTTTATGGCCTGCGCCTCGAGCGCGGGGTCGAGCACGGGCTCTAACAATAACACATGCTGTGCCTCGGTCAAGTTCAATCCGTGCGCGCCGCGCTTGAGAGGGAGTAAGAGCGCGTTGATGTTGTCGTCGTGCTTGAAACCGTCGACTGCGGCGCGGAATTTTGGACCTGATGCGGCGCGAAGGTAACGCACATCGTTTGCCGAAATGGCTCGCTCGACGACGTTCAATACATCGTCCCATTCGCTGAAGACGAGGATCTTCGCGGCGTCGTCTCGCGCGAGCAAAAGTTTGACTCGCCGAATGATGGCTTCGATCTTCGTGCCCCAACTCCCGGCGACTCGAATTCTCGATTCGGCGTCGCGCAATTCATTCTCGTCGCCGAGCATGTCCGTGAGAAATTCTATGCGATCACCCTTTCCACGACGCACGTAATCGTCCCTGGGCGATTGTCCGCCGCCGTGCGATCCCACGTCGTGTACGTACATCAACTCGTCGACGTGCGCGCGGCTTCGACACGTGACGCAAAACACGCAGTCGTGCGCGGCCCTCGCGCGACGCACGAGACGGAGCACGCACGTGACGCACGTGCGATGCCCGCACGGCCACACGCAAATCGCTGTGCTCGAATTGATGAACGGTGCGATGCATATGGGACACTCGACGATGTCCGTCTCGGCGTCGGCGTCGGCGTCGGCGCCGTCTGCCTTACGCCGCAGCGTGCTCTCGAGATATTGAAGCTGCGACATAGACTTGCGAAGATCCGAATCGTACACCGACTTTTGCTGCGTGTAATTGACACTCATCGCCGCGATCTCCTCTCGGTGAACGATGGAAGCGCGAAGGCCTTCCGGTACGGGGTCTTTCCACACCGAGCCGTACAGGTCGGGCATTTCGTACTCAGACCGCACGCGAATTCTTGTGACGGCCATCTCCAATTCATCGTGCGAGGCTAATTCCTCGCGTTGTTGCACAATGAGTTGCGAGAGCTTGTGAAACTCCTTGCGAATCTCTTCGAGCGCGGTGACGTGCGCCTTGGCTTGAACCGACAGATTTTCGGAATCCGGTCTGTCTCGCCACCAACTTGCCGTCGGGAGGAGCGCGCGAAGCACGGCTTCGACCGAACTCGGGCCGCCTCTGTTGTTGTCCTCGTCCTTCATGCCGGTCGTCCTACCGTATCGAGAGACGTGAGGCACGAAATTCGTGATCTCCTCGGCGCCCTTGTCGTCTAAATGTCGATTTTGATTTTGTCTGTGCATGCGGCGGAGACGCACGCCGAAAATAGTCGACTCGTACTTCGAGAACACGGGCTCGGCCTTGCAAAACATGCACGTCACGTTATCGACGGCGTAATCCGTATCCTTTCTACATTTCGAGCACGTCCCGATCGCGCGCACATCCTCTTTGCACGCCGTCTTGACTCTGGCCGTGATGTTTGCCAGAGTCTCGAATACTTTTTTGCGCATGGCTTCAATGGCGTCCAAATCGCACGCCATCGTGAACCGCAATCCATGGACACTATCGAACGGTGCCTCCTTATCTTGCCATTGCCCGTCGAACATCCCAAACACGCGTGCGAGCAGATTCGACGCTTCGTTGTTCGTCTGCGTGCTCTTCTCTAAAACGTAAATCCACCACGTAGCGTGGCCAATGTTGACGCCGGCGAGATCAATCTGTTTCTGTAAAGCGGCCGTCGCCATCTGTAATTCGAGTTGCGCGTCGTCGACGCCTCCAGCACGTTGTGTGATGTACTTGGCGCGTTCCGTCGCCGCGTCTCGAGCGAGACTATCGTCGCGAAGCGTCGCGCCGATCTTCGCACCTTTTAAAAGACTCGGATCCTCTTTGACGCGACGCAACGCCTCGTCGAGATTATGATACGCGTGCAGTCGCTGAAGCGCGTCCAAACGAATGCCTCGATCTTTACCTTGACTCTCGATCGATAACACCTCGCGGTACGCGTTGATGACGACTTCGAAATCACCCTCGATCCACGCGAGTCCCGCGAGCGCGTTGAGCGTAAACGCGACGAGACGTTGAGACTCTTCGGCGGCGATTCGAGCGCGTTCGACGAGCTTTTCGGAAATCTCATCCATCGTCAAAACGTTCGCACCGTTTCGAATGCCACCCGCTAAACCGTGCGAACCCGCCTGCGGGTGATCGCACGCCTGTCGCAGGCGCAAGAGAGGCATCATCACGTTGTAGGCGTTTTGCGGATCGACGCTCGCGTCGTCCGGATGGTCACAGTATGGTCTCAGCGCGGAGTCTGCGGCGGACGCACAAAGCGTGTACTGTTGCGAATACCAGTGTGCCTCTACCGCGTTCGATCGAAGCCACGTGACGAGTTCACCCTGCGGCGGCACACCGAGTTGATGCTCCATATCGGCGCGACTGTTGCGCCACATCAATCCTCGCAGGACGTCGTACAAGACGTCCTCAGCGCGTGCGTCACCGTTCATGTACGGCGTTTCGATCATTCGTTTCCACCAATAATCACCGAACGCGAACGGTTCGACCATCAAGAAGGTGAGCAGACCGAAAATGTCGCTGAGACCGCGCGAAATCGGCGTCCCGGTGACGGCCCAGCGATGCGTCGCCGGAAGACGACGCACCATCTCCGCCGCCTTGGACACGGTGGACTCCACCATCTGCGCCTCGTCGAGAACGACGCGCCACCACGTCAAACGCGTCAACGGCGTCGGAACGACATTGTATTTCCTCTCGTACCTCCTCGCGCGCTCGGCGCCCGCTAATCCTTGTCCGTTCGCCGTGTCGATGTCGATCTCCGTCCTGAGCGTGTCGTACGTCGTGAGCACGATGTCCGCCTCCGCGAGATCTCTGGCCGAGTACACGCCTGCGAGCGAGCCCGCGACGCCGCTTCGCTGCGACTGACCCTCGTACGTGATCACGTTCACCGTTCCCGGACGCACGTGCAGGGCGATTTCGTCGCGCCACTGTTCAATGATGGCCGCCGGACAGACGACGAGAGTGGCGCCGCACGTCGTGTCCACCATCTCGCTCGCGTGCGCGGCGATGCATTTGCCACATGTGAACCCGGCGAGCTTTATATCGCGATCGTCTTCGCTCATATTCATCAATCTTGCCTCGGCGCGAGCGTTGTCGCACAAACCGACGCACCGCGCGTGCATCCACGCATTGCACTTTTCGCACTCAACCCACAACCCCGTGAACGTGCCGTCGTCCTCGCGCGCTCCGCACGGACACCGCACCACCATCGATTCATCATTCGTATCATCAGCGTTCTCTACTTTTACATCCGTCGTCGTCGCACCGTTTGCTCTGATGTTCTGCGACTCGTCTTCGTCCTTGAGCGCGCTCGACGCCAATCGATTCGCCAACACGAGCATAATCACCTCCACCGTCTTCCCCAGTCCCATCTCGTCCGCGAGAATCCCTCCGCTCACGGATTCGTAATCCGCGACGAACTTCTTCTTCGTCAATTGTCCGCTGTAGGGATTAATGTACCCGTCGCCGTCCGGCAACGCTCGCCAGAGCGGATGCAACGCGTCAGCGTCCACGTCCCCACCTCGCTTCGCGCGCAACGCCCCCTCCGGCGCACCGCTCGCGCGTTCCCTCGCCAACATCCACCCCACCGCTTGTCGCTGGTACGCGCGCGGCGTCGGCTCGAGCGCGGGAAACTCACCCGTCGCCTCCGGACACGTCGCCGCGTTCGGTCGCACCGCGTCGAACACGCCCCCCAAATCCAATCCCGACTTGGCGCGCGCACGATGCGCGCCGCCTCCCTCGTTAGACTCTCGCGCCATCGCGTCGTACACGACCGCCAGCGCCGACCACGTCATCTTCCCGACGACGTTCCCGCCGTTCGCGTACCCGTCGCCTCGCGTCACCGCCGCGCACGCGTCGAACGCGCGTCCCGTCGCGCACACGCGCACCCTCACCCCATCTTCCGACCCCAACCCGCCCTCCATTCGCACGACGAACGCATCGCACGCCACGACGCGCGCGAACGCGTCCCGATCGACGCGCACGATCCACTCCGCGCCGCCGTCGGCGTACTCGCCGTCGCCGGCGAATCGAACGCGCGTTCTCGACGCTCCCACCCCGCGGTCTCGTCCGCGCTTCCGCCCGCTCGCGCGCGCGCTCGGGGAACACATCGCCTCCCTCTCCTCGTCGCTCGCGCGACGCGCGCGAAGCCTCCCGAGCGTCGTCGTCGTCGACTCGTCGCCGATGCGTTCTCGTTGAATGACGATGACATCATCGCGCGCGGCGTCCTCCTCGCGCGTCGACGCGCGGCGAGACGCGCGGGTTCGCTCCGACGCATTCGCGGCCGCCTCCTCCTCCGCCGCGCGCGTCGGGTCGATGACGTCCACTCGACGCGGCGCGCGTTGTTTCCTCCGAGCCATCGCTCGGACGCGTCGAGAGATGGCGACGCGCGCGACGACGACGACGACGACGGCGACGCCGCGACGCGCGGTGACGCGCGCGGGGCGAGGGCGTCGTCCGATGTCCCTCGGCGCGCGCGAGACGGAGACGGAGACGGAGGAGGAGACGCGAGATGGATGGACGCGCGCGACGACGACGGTGAGAACGGGGAAACGCGCGATTTATCTCGCGACCGCGCTCGTCGAGCGGGCGCTGGGCGAGCGGTTGCGCGCGTGTAAGACGGGTCTCGCGTCCGTGTACGTCGGGTCGGGGGGGTGCGCGCTGTCGGTGAACGAAAACGCGGACCCGGACGTGAGGACGGATTTGATGCGCGCGACGACGAAAATTTTCGGGGACGAGGACGAGGGCGACGACGCGACGGCGGCGGCGATGATCGGGAAAACGCTCGATGTGCCGGTGTTGGATGGAAAATTGGCGTTCGGGACGTGGCAAGGGGTGTATCTGTTGGAGTTTGAGGAGGACGGGGGCGAACGGGAGGTGGTCGCGACGCTGTGCGATTACGGCGGCGGAAGAGCGACAGCGCTGCGAAAGAGCGTCGACGCGCCGGGACGCGGGTGTCATCTGGTGACGGCGGACGTGCCGAGAGCGGACGCGACGCCGAACGTCGGCGTGATGACGTTTTTTTGTCAACACACGAGCGCGTCGTTGACGATTAACGAAAATTGTGATCCGGACGTGCGCACGGATTTGGCGGCGGCGCTCGATCGCGTGGCGCCGGAAAAATGGCATCACGAGGGCGTGTTCGATCACACCGACGAAGGTCCGGACGATATGGTCGCGCACGTCAAGACGAGTTTGGTGGGGAGCACCGTTCGCGCGCCCGTGGTGAACGGTCGACTCTCGATGGGGACGTGGCAAGGCGTGTATCTCAACGAACATCGAAACGTTGGCGGGTACGGTCGCGGACACTCGCGAGACATCGTGTGCGTGTGCGATGAAGCGGACGCGACGACGCAAACGACGATTTCGGTGAGCGTCGGGAAGCGCGGTCTTCGAGACATTACGGATGAAGTCGAGGACGCGGTTCGCGACGCGATTCGCGGCGCCTCCATCGGCGCGCTGCACGCGTTTTGCGAGCACACGTCCGCGTCGCTCGTCATCGGAAGCGCCGACGACGCGTTCGCGGAAACGTTTGAGCGCGCGCTCAACAGAATCGTTCCTGAATCGTGGAACGATGAATTCTTTAGACACACGCACGAGGGACGAGACGACATGCCCGGGCACGTCAAAAGCACGCTGTGCGGAGCGGGGAAAACGATCCCCGTCGCCGACGGGAAACTCGCGCTGGGACCGGAACACAGATTATACTTGTGTGAACACCGAAACGTGGGCGGATTCAATTCCGGACTGACGCGTCGCATCACTCTGACGTTACATTCATCATCTTAGATTGTTATGTTAACAGTAGTTCTTGTGTTTACCCGGTTTCCAATTCGTCGGTCTCGGCGCGAAATTCTTCGCGTTCGGGATAAACTTGGAGTCTTCCTCTCGCAATCGCACCTCGTGATTCGCGAGACCGATGTGATCGATCCTCCCGTCGTATCCCTCTGTCGTGCGCGTGCTCTCGTACTGGTCCTCGAGGTAACAATTCAGCGCCGATTTTCCGTGCCAATCGCCCTTCGCCCCCCACGCGTGCTCGGAATCGGGAACGGCGTACGGTTTATCTGGTTCGTGTATGCCCGGCGTGATCGGCATCGCGCGCGTCGCGTTCTTCGTCCGCACACGACGTCGATTCGACCCGCGCGCGGACGAGCGTTTCGTGCGTTTTTATCATTCGACGGAACCTCACGTACACAGACGTTTCACGTTTACAATACGATATATCGTCCCACATATGCGCCTCCCGCAAACCCTCGTTGAGGGTTGAGGGTACCATCATCGAGTCACCCCTCCCTCTCGCCCGCCGCCGCACTCCGGCTCGTCGACGCGCGTCGACGACCGCGAACTCGAATGCCCGCGACGCTCGCGTCCGTCGTCGCCCTTCCCGCCCTCGGCGGCGATCGAGCCATGCTCTTGCGACGCGCGAGCGCGCGTCTCCATCGTCGCGTCGTGACGTCCTCGGCCGCCCGCTCGTCCCCGAGCGCGCGCGTCGGCGGCGCCGATGCGCGACGGTGCGTCTCGACGCGAGACGCCGCGACGACGCGCGCGCGTGCCGTCGCGCCCGCGTCCTCGGGTGCCGAGGGCGCGGCGAGCGAGAGCGCGGGCGGGTACCCGTTCGCGACGATCGAGCCCAAATGGCAGAGGTTTTGGAGCTCGGAGCGCACGTTTAAGACGCCGAGAGAGGTTGACACGTCGAAACCGAAATTTTATGCGTTGGACATGTTCCCGTATCCCTCGGGTGCGGGTTTACACGTCGGACATCCCGAGGGATACACGGCGACGGACATCGTGGCGAGGTATAAACGCATGACGGGGCACAACGTCTTGCACCCGATGGGATGGGACGCGTTCGGTTTGCCCGCCGAACAGTACGCCATCGAGACCGGAACGCACCCGAGCGTGACGACGAAGACGAACGTCGGACGATTTCGCGAGCAGTTGCAAAGTTTGGGTTTTTCGTACGATTGGGACAGAGAGGTGGCGACGTGCGACGCGACGTATTACAAGTGGACGCAGTGGATTTTTTTGCGTCTGTTGGAGAAGGATTTAGCCTACCAGGCGGAGGTTCCCGTCAACTGGTGCCCCGCCCTCGGCACGGTGCTCGCGAACGAGGAGGTGATCGACGGATTGAGCGAGCGCGGGAACCACCCGGTGATTCGTAAACCGATGAAACAGTGGATGTTAAAAATCACCGAATACGCCGATCGATTATTGGAGGATTTGGACGAACTCGATTGGCCGGATTCCATCAAGGAGATGCAGCGCAATTGGATCGGGAAATCGGAGGGTGCACAGCTCTCCTTCTCCGTCGACGGATTCGCCGCGGATGCCGAGAAATTGGAGGTGTACACGACGCGTCCGGACACGCTCTTCGGCGCTACGTACTTGGTCGTCGCCCCGGAGCACGCGATGATCGACGCGCTCGCCGTCGGCGCGCAAAAGGACGCGGTGTCCGAATACGTCCTCGCCGCCTCGCGCAAGAGCGATTTAGAGCGCACGGAACTGAGTAAGGAAAAGACAGGCGTCTTCACGGGTTCGTACGCCGTGCATCCGTTGACGGGTGAAAAGCTACCGATTTGGGTCGCCGATTACGTCTTGGGTTCCTACGGCACGGGGTCCATCATGGCGGTGCCCGCGCACGACGAACGCGATTACGAATTCGCGCAAACGTTCGATTTACCCATCGTGGAGGTTGTTGAAAAACCGAAAGGCGCCGAGGGTGTGTACTCGGGCGGTGGGAAGATGATGAACAGCGCGTGCGACGCCATCAACGTCGACGGATTGAACAACGTCGACGCCGGCGCGAAGATTGTCGAATACGTCGACGCGCGAGGTCTCGGGTACAAGAAGACCAATTACAAGCTCAGAGATTGGCTCTTCGCGCGTCAGCGATACTGGGGCGAACCGTTCCCGGTGGTTTTCCCCGAGGACGACCCGAACACGGCGGTTCCGATTCCCGAATCCGAACTTCCGCTTGTGTTGCCGGAGACGGACAACTTCAAGCCGAGCGGCGGCGGCGAAGGACCGCTCGCAAATTGCGACGATTGGGTGCGCACGGTTGATCCGCGCACGGGTAAACCCGCGCTTCGCGAGACGAACACGATGCCACAGTGGGCTGGGTCGTGCTGGTACTACCTGCGATTCATAGATCCGTCCAACGAGGACGCGCTCATCGACGGGTCGTTGGAAAAGTATTGGCTTCCGGTGGATTTATACGTCGGCGGCGCCGAACACGCGGTGCTACACTTGCTCTACGCGCGGTTCTGGCACAAAGTGCTGTACGATATCGGCGTCGTGAGCACAAAGGAACCGTTCCAGCGTTTGGTGTCGCAAGGGATGATTTTGGGAGAGGTTGAGTACTCGGCGCGCGTCGACGACGCGGGCGCCTTCGTAGAGGGTAACAAGACGAGCGGCGCGCAAACCGTCAAGGTGAACGCGGACGAGGTGACGAAAAAGGGCGATGGGTTCGTGCTCACCGCCAATCCGAAAGTGAAAATCTCCGCGCGCGCGCACAAGATGAGCAAGTCTCGCGGAAACGTGGTCAATCCGGACGACATCGTCGGCGCCTACGGCGCGGATTCGCTTCGTCTGTACGAAATGTTCATGGGTCCGCTTCGCGAGACCAAGGTGTGGCAGACCAAGGGCGTGGAGGGGTGCTTCAGATTCCTCGCCCGCACGTACCGTTTGCTCGATAAGGTGACGGACGAGAAACCGGACGAGGAGGGTCTTCGCGCGTTGCACAAGTGCATCGCCAAGGTGACGGAGGAGACGGAGCAGATGCGTTTCAACACCGCCATCTCGGCGATGATGGAACTCACGAACGCGTGCACGAAGATGGACGCCGTGTCGCGAGAAATCTTAGAACCGTTCGCGTTGATGTTGTCGCCGTACGCGCCGCACTTGAGCGAAGAGATGTGGGAACGTCTCGGTCACAGCGGTTCCAACTCGCAGGCGGCGTGGCCCGAGGCGGATGAGAGTTTGCTCGTCGAGGACACCGTCGACATCGGCGTGCAAGTGAACGGGAAGATGCGCGGGACGATTTCGGTGAGCTTGGAGACGACGCAAGACGAGGCGATGGAGGCGGCGCTGTCGCAAGAGTCCGTAAAGAAGTTTACCGAGGGCGTGGATATCAAAAAGATCATCTACGTTCCCGGTAAAATTCTCAACATCGTCGCCCCGCCGGCGAAAAAGTAACCAAGTAAAAGTACAACAACAACGCACACACGCACGCACGCGATGCGTTCTTCCTAGTAGTAACAAACATTCTTTTTCTTTTCATGGTCTCCTCACGCTCAATCCCTCGAGCTCGCGCATGGCGCGCGCGAACGCGTCGTCGTCGCCTCGACGCGTCGCCTCTTCCATCATCGTCGCCACGCGTTCGAGCGCGCGTTCGATCGCCGCATCCTCTTCCTCGTACGGATAAAGCAGCGTTCCATCGTCCGTGAACACCACCCGACCCTCGTCGTCCAGCGTCAGTTCGCGAAAAAACTCGCCTTCGCCCGAAAATTCCTCGGGCAACTCTTCGCCGAAGAAGACATCCGGATCGACGCCTCGATCGAGTAACCACCGTTGTTCCTTCACCGGACGCGGATTCACCGCACACCCGTTCTCCACGCACCACCTCCACGTCGACACGCACCGTTCCTCCAAACACACCTCCGTCACGCGCGCGTCCCACGGGCACCGCAACCGATTTCGAAGGTATTGCACTCGAAGTTGTACCTCGGCGTCTCCGCGACCGCGCGGCGGGTTCCGAATCGTCTCCACCATCGTCGTCGTGTCGATCGTCAATCCCCACCGCGCGAACGCCCCGCTCGCGATTCGCGTCCACAATCGCTCGCACGGATCACACGGATCGATCGTCGTCGTCGGATCGACGCGACGCGCGTCCGGGAAGAGTCGCGGCGTTCGCAACGCGCGATACCCGTCCTCGCCTCGAAGCGACACCACGCACTCGCGGAGCGCGCGAGACGTCATGGAGACGAAGAGCAGATCGAGATCCGTGAGCGAACGCGCCATTCTCTCGACGACGACGCGTCGACCGAGCGACGACGCGAGAAACGTCTCGAACGGGGAATCCAACGCCATCCATCGATTGATCGTCGGTTCGGTTCGTTCGGTTCGGTTCGTTCGGTTCGAGACTCGACGCGACGCGAGACGGGGACGACAGTCGCGCCGAGTCGCGCGGAAAAAAATTAATTCTTCCGAATCGTCCCTCTCCACGACGCGTCTCGCGTCGCGTCGCGTCGAACACTGCGGCATTCGCGTCTTTTCTTTCGAGACGAGACGAGAATCGTTCGCGAATTCGCGCACCGCGCCGCACACCGCGACGCGCCGCGCATCGCATCGCTCGCGATGTCCGCGCCCACGAACGAACCGATTCCATTTCTGTGCGTCGCGTGCGACGACGCGTCGTGCCGCTTCGTCCCGCGTCGCGCGCATCGTCGTCCACTCGGTCCGCGCGACATTCTCATCGAACTGCGCTACTGCGGCGTCTGTCACAGCGACGTCGTGAACGCCGCGGGACACATGGCCGGGGTGATGCCGAAACCGGAGTATCCGTATTGTCCGGGACACGAGCTCGCCGGGACGTGCGCGGCGATCGGATCCGAGGTGACGAGATTCGCCGTCGGCGACGCGGTCGGCGTCGGGTGCGTCGTCGACAGCTGTCTCGCGTGCGCCAAGTGCGCATCCGGCGAAGAACAGATGTGCGCCAAGGGCATGGTCGGAACGTACGGGGCGAAGGATAAGTTTGGACGCGCGCGGACGCATCCGATCGGGGAACAGACCAAGGGTGGGTACGCCACGCGACACGTCGTCGACGAACGGTTCGCGGTGTCGATTCCGAGCGGGTTCGACGCGCGGTTCGCCGGTCCGGTGATGTGCGCGGGAGTCACGGTGTACGATCCGATGCGGCGGTACGGGGCGACGCGCGGGTCGAGGGTGGGCGTCGTCGGGTTGGGTGGACTCGGGCAGATGGCGGTGAAGATCGCCGGGGCGTTGGGATGCGAGGTGACGGTGATCTCTCGCTTGAGAACGAAGGAGGCGTACGCGAAGAGCATCGGCGCGTCTACGTTCGTGTGTTCGGAAGAACGCGAGAGCGTCGACGCGCATCGACGTTCGCTCGATCTCATCCTGAACACGGTCCCCGTGCATCACGATTATACAAAGTATCAAAAGTTGTTATCGCGCGAGCGGAGCGCGCGCGTCAAGGGACGACCGAAACAAATCATTCTCGGTTTACACGTCGGGCTCGTCGGCGGTTTGTTTAGTTCGACGATTCGAGGCGATTCGAGTCCGCTCGCCATGTCCGGGATCGGCGGCGTGCGCGCGACGCAGGAAGTGATGGATCTGTGCGCGAAGCACGACATTAAACCGGACATCAAAGTCGTGCAACCGAATCAACTCACCGAGGTGTATCAAATTTTAGACGACGGAAACGACGGCGGCGAGCGCTTCGTCATCGACATTTCATCGATGACGCGCGCGTTCGAGAGCGGTGAAGACTCCGGGTTGGCCAACGACGTCGCGCCCGACCTCGCGCCGAATCGAAGCTCGCTCAACGCCTTCGGAATACTTCGAGAAATCTTCCGTCTCGTCGCCGGTTTTTGGCTCTGGCGATGAGTGTAATGTAACATTGACGATTTTCACGCGCTTTCCCGCGAAGACCGGCACTCCCGACCCGTCGCGCGTCGCGCGTCGTCTCGCGCGCGCGGCGAACCATCGCGCGTTCGTCGTCGTGCATGTCTCGCGCGTGTTCACGTTCGTCGCTCGCGTCGTCCGTCGCGTCGACGCGAAAACGCGTGGGAACGAACGTGCGCGCAGTCGTGGCGATGAGCGGACGCGTCGCGCGCGAGGACGCCGGGTGTTTCGTGGAGAACCCGCGAGAGGGAGAGATTGAGAACGGTGACGTGTCGTCGAGCGCGAGCGGTGTCTTGCGCGGCGTGCGCGTCGCGGTGAAGGATAACGTCGCGGTGGCTGGATTACGCACAGGCGCGGGGAACCCGACGTACTTGGAGACGAAAGGGCGCGAGGTGGAGTCGACGCACGCGCCGTGCGTGAAGACAGTGCTCGACGCGGGGGCGACGTTCGTCGGGAAGACGCACATGGACGAATTGGCGTGGAGTTTACAGGGGGAGAATTTTCACTACGGGACGCCGGTGAATTCGCGAGGAAACGCGCCGGGGAAAATTCCGGGCGGTTCGAGCAGTGGAAGCGCGTCGGCGGTGTGTAACGATTTAGCGGACGTCGCCATCGGGACGGACACGATCGGTTCGGTGCGTTTGCCCGCGAGTTTTTGTGGATTGTACGGGATGCGACCGACGCACGGACGTGTCGACGACGCGGGCGTCGTTCCGTTGAGTCACAGTTTCGACACCGTGGGGTGGTTCGCCAAGGATGCGAAGACGTTGCGAGTCATGGGCGACGTTTTGCTCGAACCCGACTCGAAGGACGCGGAGACGAGCGCGAAACTCGGCAAGGCGCGCATGGCGATGTGTAGCGACGCGTTCACGCTCGTCGATCCTCGAGTGCGCGACGAGATTCGTCGCGTGCTCTCGACCGAGGGCGTCATGCGCGTCTTCCAAGAAGCCAGACTCGACGCGATACCGGACACGTTCGGGCTCGTCGACCTCACGCTCTCCGACGTTGCCTTGACGGATAAGAGTGGGAAATCGACGTTGGCGCCAATCACCGAGTGGAGCGAGACGTTTCGGGTAATTCAAACCGCCGAAGTCTGGGGCTCTCACGGCGCGTGGATCACCGAGTACCAACCCGAGTTCGGGCCGGGTGTGTGCGACAGGTTTAAGCTCGCCGAGATCGGCGTGGACGACGCCACCATGGCGCACCATCGCGAGTTGCGAGAACGCATCACCTCGCACTTGGACGCGCTCCTCGCCGACGGCTCCATCTTATTTCTTCCCGCCGCGCGCGGTCCCGCGCCGATGGCGACGGATTACGATTCAGAAGTATCGCTCGCAAAACTCGCGGACGCGAGAAACGCCGCGCTCGCGATCGGTGCGCCCGCGTCGCTCGCGCGTTTGCCGTGCGTCGTCGTGCCGACGATTGAAATCGACGGCGAACCCGTGGGATTGATGATGATGTCTCGGCGAGGCACCGACGAAGCGTTGCTCGCGTTCGCCGAAAAACTCGCGTGGGTGATCGGGCTCAAGTTTCCGTAGACGCGACCGCGCACGCGCACGGCGCGATGCGATACGCGCGTGAGAGCGTTCTACTGTAGTATCAAAACATTTCCGTCTCGTCTCTGTGTTTCTATGGGATCTCAAAGTAAGAATTATCTAAGGGGTGGATGCGCACGTAACCATCCTCTCCGCCGCTCGTGAAGCTTCGTCCGTCCGGGTTAAACGCCAGGGCGTTGATGGGACCGAAGTGCCCGCGAATGCCGCCAATTTCCTCTTCGAAAATTTTGTGGTAAATTTTCGAGTCAAACTTACCCGCCTTGGAGCTCGTCGTCGTCACGGCCATCGCGTCCTGACCACCGCCGAGCACGATGTGTTCTCTAATCGGGGACATGATCGCCGCATTCACGGGACGATCCGCCGCGTACGTCTTCAAGCACTCCAAGGTTTCGCTATCGAACACCTTGGCCGTCTTATCCAGCGACGCGCTGATGAAATGCGACCCGTCGTCGCTCATCACCAAGTGTTGAATCTGCTTCGAGTGATCCTGCGACATCTTCAACACATCACCGCTCTCGACGTCCCAGCTTCGAATAATGCCGTCTTCCCCACCGGTGATGATGGTTTTATTCAGCGGTCCCCACATGACGCGCGTCACCCGTCCCTGCGGTCCCTCGATCCTCTTCACCACCGCATCGCTCTGCGCCTCCCGATCGCTCAGATTCACGTTCACGATGTGTATCGCGCTCGGCACACCCATGAACGGATCAGTCGTGATCGCCAACTGCGTGCATCCCGCGTTAAACGCCACCGCCCGCACCGGCTGATCGTACGTAAAGGTAAAATAGCACTCCCCAGTTCTCGTATCCCACAGCTTACACGTCGTGTCCGCGCTCCCCGTGACGAACGTCGTCGAATCATTCGTCACATCACACGTCCACACCGCACCATTGTGTCCCACGTACGTCCCCACGCGCTCACCCGTGTCCCCGTACCACAGCGTGGGATTGTGATCCTTGGCGCACGTGAACAAGAGATCGCCCTCGCTGTTATACTTGATGAACGTCAACGGACGCTCGTGTCCCTTCAACAGGATCGGTCGCATCGCGTCTCGTCTCGTCCTCGACGCGCGCGCGGCCGCGTCACCGTGTGTCGCGCGTCCTCGTCGTCCTCGTCGTCGGCACGCCGCCGTCGGAAACCCGCGGAAAACCCTGATCCACGCGTCCGAACGTTTTTTTAGTTTTTGTCGCACCGCGGCGCATCGCGGTCGCGATCGCGCGTATTTAGTGTCCCGGAGGTGGGGGATACGAACGGACGAATGCGCGCTATTTTCAGACGCGGTGGTCGCGATGACGCGCGCGACGACGCGCGCGCGCGAACTGGACGCGCGCGTTCGAGGGCGACGAGTGCGAGAGAGCTTTGAAAAGATGCGCGCGCACGCGCGGTGGAATCGGTTTCGACGGGCGCGACGGGGTTTCGTGGAGTCGTCGGCGGTGTACGGGACGATTTTCGCCGAGGACGCGGCGCTCGCGGTGAGACGCGCGAGAGAGACGTGCGACGACGTCGAGCGCGACGCGCGGGCGTTCGCGAGACGTCGCGGTGAGCGAGGACGAGGATGAAGATGATACCGGGGACGAACGCGGGCGCGGAGTCGTCGGGGAAGCGAACGAGGAGGAAGATGCGAGGAAGACGCGCGCGGCGACGTACGACGTCGAGCGTCTGCGAAAATGTTTTCAAGAGCGCGAGGCCGACGCCAAGACGCGCGTCGGCACCGCCGCGCGCGCGATCGAAGAGACCCTCCGTGTCGCGCGCGCCAACGTCGAGGAGAAATTTTTCGACGAATTGGACGCGCGGTTCCGCCCGATGCTCGCCGCGGTGGAGCGGCGGCGCCGGCGGTCGAGCGGGACGAACGCGCGCGACCACGTCTCGGGCGACGGCGACAACGGACGGCCGAGAGAAGCGTATCCGCACACCACGCGCGCGCTTCGTCGCGCGTTCGACGCCAAGTGCGCGTCGTTCGAGCGACGCGTTTGGATGACCCTGAGTATCGCCGTGTCGCAGGCGAGACGGGCATCGTTTGCTGAATTCCTCGCGCACGTCTCCGGGAAGACTTCGGAACCGTTCTTCGCGACGACGCTTCGAGCGGGACGCGACGACGGTCGTTTGACGCTCGATCCCGACGCCGACGCGTTCGTGCGCGTGGTCCGAGACGCGGGCGCGCGGTGGACCTCGAACGCGATGGCCGAGGAGACGAACGGACGCGTGACGCTCGACGACGAGGACGCATTCGCACGATTCATCGAACGCGCGTGCGATGAGACGCGAGAAGCGTTTCAAACCGCAGAAACGTTTGTCGTGGATCTCGTTAATCTCGCGCGCGAGCGATGCGAAGAGGTGCGTCGTGCGCGCGAGGATGACGAACCCATTGCGCGTTTCGGCGCAGTGGCGACGCGAGCAGATGCGTTCGCACGCGAGATGGACGCCGTCGCCGGCGTCGTGCGCCCGCACGACGCGTGTGTCGTGATCGATGTGTCCAGCGTCGTGTGTGAATTGCGAGCGGCGGCGATGGGGGCGATGGAGTCCGCCGCGGCGACGGCGGTTGAGTGGGCGTCTGCGAGCACGCAAGAGGTCGCGCACGCGTTGACGCGCCTGAAACTGGAAGAGCGCGATGATAAATCAGAGCGCGCGAGAGAGATGCGAAAAGACACGCGGTCGTTGGCGGACGCGTACGCGACGCTCAAAGCGAGTCGCGCGGCGATTCCGGATCTTCACGTCGCTGCGTTCGACGACCTCGAGCGCGAGATCGACGCCTTCGCGCGAGATGTCGCCGCGGATGATGATCGAGGCGACGATGACGGCACCGAAGACACAAAGTAATTGCATGCTACATAGATTCTCGTGTTGTTACAAGATATTACCGTACGTTTTCCCTCAGCATTGTCCCGCCGAGTCGGGTTCGTCGAAGGGATCGAAGTCGTCCAAATTGACATTCTTGAGTGTCGTGTTATCACTTCTCGCCTCGAGCATTTCCTCCAAGCCTCTTTCCGCGGCGTTGAATTCTTCGAGTAAAGACCGAACGACCCGTCCTCGCGGTCGCGGCGCGCTCTGTCCCGCGCTCTCGCCCCCCGGGAGGCACACCCCCCGCGTCCTCTGCGCCTTGAATGGCGTCGCCGGACACGCGAGCGGTTCATTCCGCGCCCTCGGCGACGCCGGCGGCGTTCCGTACACGAATTCCTCTTCTCCCCCGCGCGCGTCCATCCCATCGTCCATCGCGTCGTTCGCACCGTCCTCTCTCGCCTCTCCGGCGCGCGCGTTCGCCCCCGGACTCTCGAACCCGCTCGTCTCCCTCGCGCCGTCCCGTCTCAGCGGCGACGGAGATCGCAGCGCCTCCGCCATCACCATCGTCGGCGCTCGAACGACGCTCTCCGGCGTTCCTCGCGCGGCGTACCCTCGTCGTTTTCTTCCCATCATCATCCCCCGCGCGCTCGATCCGGGTCCGTCCTCCTCGTCGCGCGCCGTCCCCGGCGTCGCCGGCGGGATCCGCTCCGGCGTCGTCGTCGCCGCCGCCATCTTCGCCATCTTCGCCTCGCGTCGCGTCGGCGTGTGCGTCACCACGCGATCATCCGTTCGACGCATCGTCTCCTCTCGCGTCTCCTCACGCGCGCGCCGTCGTACGATCGATCGCGTGAGAATTAAGATTGACTCGACGACGATTCTCGATCCGACGAATTCGTCCCCTTCTCGCGCGCGCGTCGACGCGAACCGACGCGAACCGCGCGCGTCGCTCGATGCGTCGAAATATGTATCCCTCGATCCCCCGCGCACGCGCGTCGAGTCGAGTCGCGACGCCTCGCGCGTCGACGATTGCGTTCGGACGCGATGACGTTCCGTCACACCGTTCGTGTCGAATCGCTGTTTTGGCGGGAATCACTCGTTGGGCTTTATTTCATCTTCAATACGACACTCGCACGCGCCGACACGATCGCACGCGTCCCGAGGGACCAGCTCGTCTTATCTCAACCAACACTACGTGAAAGTAGGGCTTAGACACTAAACCCTATACCGTCGGTCGGCCCGATCGTCCCGACGCTTCGCCCACCGCGCGCGCGCGTCGTCACACCGTCGCCCTCGCGCGCCGCCGAGTGCCATGGCGATGACGACGACGACGACGACGATGTCCGCGGTGTCGTTCGCGTCTTCCCGCGCGCGCGCGCGAACGACGACGACGACGACGCCGGCGACACCGATCCGCGCGCGGGCGGCGGTCGCGCGCGCGGGCGGTCGCGCGCGCGCGTCGAGACGCGGCGTCGAGGCGCGAGGGGCGAACGACGAGGAGTACGGGTCGCTCGGACAAGTGTGCACCGGTACGTCTCGCGATGAAGGCGATCGCGACCGCGACCGCGACGCGATTGGGCGATGAACGCGCGCGAGGGGTGAGGGTAGGGTAAAAGTCGACGCGGGACGAGGCGCGTCGACGCGAACGCGCGAGCGCGGGAGAGCGCGAGAGACTGACGAAACGCGCGACGGCGCGAGGTGTGCGCAGTGTTGGGAAGCCAGTGGGGTGATGAGGGGAAAGGAAAGTTAGTGGACATCTTGGCGAGAGAGTACGACGTCGTGGCGAGGTGTCAGGGCGGGGCGAACGCCGGACACACGATTTACGACGACGACGGAAAGAAGTACGCGTTGCACTTGGTGCCGAGCGGAATTTTGAATAAAAATGCGACGTGTGTCGTCGGAAACGGTGTCGTGGTGCATCTTCCGGGAATGTTTGATGAGATCGACGCGTTATTGAAGGCTGGCGTGGATGCGCGCGGGAGAATGATTGTGTCCGACCGCGCGCACTTGTTGTTTGATCTTCACAAGGAGATTGACGGCTTGCGCGAGGCGGAGTTGAGCGGTAATAAGATTGGTACGACGAAGAGAGGAATCGGTCCCGCGTACGCGTCGAAGGCGACGCGTAACGGTATTCGTTTGGGTGACATTCGTAATGAAGAAAAGTTTGCGACTGCACTTTGCGCGCTCGCGGCGGACGCGGCGGCGAGATTTGACGGGTTCGAGTACGACGTCGAGGCTGAGATTGAGCGATACAAGGATATTGCCGCACGCATCGAGCCATTCATCGCGGATACGTTGGAATACGTGAACGACGCGTACGATAACGGCAAGAAGATTCTCGTGGAGGGAGCGAACGCGACTATGCTCGATCTCGACTTCGGTACGTACCCTTTCGTCACCTCCTCCAATCCGGCGTTGGGCGGTGTGTGCAACGGTCTTGGTTTAGCGCCGAGAAAGTTTGAAACCGTCATCGGCGTCGCCAAGGCGTACACCACGAGAGTCGGTGCAGGTCCATACCCCACCGAGCTCTTCGGCGACGTCGCCGATAAGCTTCGCGAACTCGGATACGAGTACGGTACGACGACGGGTCGCCCGAGACGCATCGGCTGGCTCGACATGGTGGCGCTCAACTACGCCAACAAAATCAACGGTTTCACCCACTTGAACATCACCAAGCTGGACGTCTTGAGCGAGATGGAAGAGCTCAAGATCGGTACCGCGTACAAGCTTCCGAACGGTAAGACCACCACAGCTTTTCCGGCGGATATCGCCACGCTCGAGCAAGTCGAAGTCATCTACGAAACCCTCCCGGGTTGGAAGTCCGACATCTCCAAGGTTCGCAGCTGGGACGACATGCCCGAAAACGCCAAAAAGTACGTTTTGCGTTGCGAAGAGTTATCCGGCATCGAGTGCAGGTACATCGGCGTCGGTCCGGGTCGCGACGCCATGGTCGTCAAGCCGTAGTCATAGTGCTATGAGTTCCACGAGTATTTAAGTAGTCATGAATTTGGTATCGTCACGTGATTCCCATCGTTCCCTCGTCGCTCCGAATCCGTCCCGTCCCGCGTCCGAATCACTTTAGTAGCTCGATCGCCGTCGCGTCTCCGCACACTCGGTCGCGTCGAGCGCGTCCATCTCGCACGCGCACACACACGATGTCCGCCTTCACGCTCGTCGCTCGAACGCCCGCGACGCCCGCGATTCGTCTCTCGAATCGCGCGCGCGCGGAGAAAACCTCCTCGGCTCGAGGGTTGCAGTCATCCGCGCGTCTCGCCGTCGTCCCGCGATCGAGCGCGTCCGGCGACGCGGGCGCGTACGATCCGTACGCCGTTCTCGGCGTCAAGGCGGACGCGGACGCGGTGGCGGTGAAGCGCGCGTACAACGGCAAGCAAATGTTGTACAAGGGGGAGGCGGATAAGCTGGCGGCGGTGGAGCGCGCGTACGAGAGCATTCTTCAGGCGGGATTGAGCGCGAGATTGAGCGGAAAGGGACCGGCTGACGAGAATATTCGATTTGCCGATAAGGTGATTCGCTCCAAGTGGGCGCCGAGACCGTGCGCGAGTCCGATGAAGGATATCGCGGTCAATTACGGGTTGACGATGGGATGCGCGCTCGTGACGTTGGTGACGCCTCCGTCGATGCGTACGTTACAGGTGACCATCTTCGCGGCGTTATTGATGGTGTTCAGATTCTTTGTGAAACTCGTGGACGTCGATCCCGGTCCCAACGCCGTTCTCGACCCACCGGCGGCGCAAAAGCACAACAACATGAGATTCGCCAGATCTTTCGGCGTCGTCTTGGGCGCCTTCGTCGCCGCGCTCTTCGCCACGTTTTGGTTACCGCAATTCATCGTCGAGGTCTTGGGTCTCACCGTTCCCGCGTGGGTGTTGCTTCACCAAGAAGTCTTCGTGAGCACGGCGTGCGGTCTCGCGTTGGCCACGCTCGTGAGCTTTTACCGATAGACGAGGGCGTCGGCGACGTCTCGGCGTCTCGGCGGCGGTTGGTAATACAAGATTCATCAAGGTTGAGACGACACACACCGACTCGCGTTCGATCGCGCGAACGAACGAATGATCACAAACGCCCGCGCGCTCCCGTCGTCCTCGACGCGCTCTCCTCGTCCTCGATCGCGCGTCGTTCGACCCTCAGCGTCCCGGCGCGCGTCTCGCCGAGGCGACAGACTGTGCGCCGACGAATCTCGCGTCGTCTTTCACGACCCGAAGACGGAACGGTTGGTCTCCGTCTACGTGGTGTCGTTACCCGCCGTGAACATGGGTCTGGTTTTCCGCGACGTCGGCGCGGGTTCACCCGTCGTCGAACGGGTGCTTCCGAAAGGGTACGCGTACGAAAACACCGACGTCGAGGAGGGCGACGAGCTCCTTCGATGTTCGGCGTACGAGATCGACGTCGATCATCCGAACCTCGCGCCGAGAATGTTCATCTTCGACGCGACGAAACCGACGCCCGACGGCGCGTTACCGAATTTCGAGACGTGCATGCGCGCGCTCGAATCGACGGCGCTGCACTCGGCGGGATTTCTCCATCGACGCGTGAGTTGCGAATTCAAACGCGACGTGCTCGACCAACGCGAACACGAAGAACACCGATGGTTCCACGACACGATGGCACGCGTTGGGAGGTTAGAGGCGCAACGCGAGATGACCGAGGCGCGCACTGGCCGGTCGTTTCCGCGAGGCGTCGGCAAGCGCTCCGAGGCCGACGCGCGCGAACCTCTCTTCGTCGAAGACGTCTACCCGGTCGACGATTAGTTCGCCTTCGCTTTTCCGCGTGACTTCACGCGCTCGACTTTCATTCATCCTCAGACGCGTTTCAATCGCATCCACCGCTCACCGAACGACCGCGCGCCCTCTCGACCCCGCGCGCGCGGGGTGTCCGTTCGTCTCCCTCCTCGTCTCCACCGAGCGTTTTCTATTTTGAGTCGGACGCACACGTCGACGCGATGTCCACCGCGCGCGTCGACGGGGCGCCGCTTCCGCCGACGACGACTACGAACGCGGATGCGGTCGATCGCATTCGGTTCGAGAGCGCCGTCTCCGTCCTCGACGCGCGCGTCGATGACGATTGGAATGAATGGTCGCTTCGAGATGATGTGGTGATTCTCGCGCTGACGTGCGCGCTCGCGGGGTCGTACATCGTCGCGTTTTCATCCGTCGTCGGATTCGGTGTGGAGACGTTTCGCGCGCTTCGTGGCGATCAACACGAGCGCGCGCTGTTGATGGTGAGCGCGGGCGCGGGCGTCTGTCTGTACGCAGCGGATGCGTCGACGTGGCGAGGCGCGCGCGCGCGAATGGTGAGAGACGTCGCGGTGGGGGTCGTGTGCGCGCTGGCGTGCGCGGCGCTCGGTCTGAGCGCGTATCGGTATCCGTAGGCGCCGCCGACGCTGTATCTGGTGCTGACGCCGGTGATGTACGCGTACGCGCGCAAGACGATGTTCGCGCGGCGGTCGATTTCGAGCTATCTGCACGCCGTGGCTCGAAGTCTGTACGCGTGCGCTGCCATCATCGTCATGGTGTTCTTCGCCGAATGCTCGCGCACGGGCGCGTGGTGGTCGCCGTCGCTGGAGATCAAGTATCGCGAGGCGATCGGGTGCGCGTCGGACATCGGTAAGGAGTGTTTGGCGGCGTACGTCATGTGGTTTTCGCCGTGTCTCGCCGCGTTGGCGAGCATGATTTTCGGGACGTTTTGCTTGCTCTTATCGTCATCGATGCGAACGAAGGATAAAAGCAACGTGTTGAATTTCACGATGCGAGCGTTCGGATGCGGGGTCGTCTTCGTGTTTCTCGGTCTCTGGGTCGCCGTGTCCATCGCCGGCGGCGCGAAACCGTTATCCTCCATCCTCGTCACATTCTCCATGGCGTCCCTGCTCGTGCTGAGCGGAGCGCTCGTGGCGACGATTGGATTCGACGTTATCCTGTCAAAATTGACGACGGTGCCGCTCTTCGCTTCCATCATGAGCGCGGCGACGGAAAAGTACGCCAACGTCTTCAAGGCGGTGGCCATCTCTACGCCGCTGACGTTTGCCTTCGGACTCTACTTGGTCATGTCAGTCGTCAACCAACGCGTTCGACTCCTCCTCGGCACCGCGCCGGATCAAGTCAGTCCATCCAAGTTTTTCACGGCCAAGGTTTCGAAACAAATCGCAGAGCTTCGTGGATGGAATTGGTCTCGAATCATGATAATCCTGCACTATTGGATCGCCGTCGTCATTGTGTTTCAAATCGTCGCCGGGTCCTTCACCGTCGTGTTCCTGAGTTATCTGCGAATCAAGCTCGCGACGGTACCGATCGGTTTGGTGTACCTCGCGCTCGCCGTCGTCGGACTCGTCATGTTTCTCATACCGATCATTCCCGGCGTGCCGGTGTATCTCACCGGTGGCATCATCTTGACGGATGCGTCGCTGGCGGAATCCCTCGGCGGAGGCACGAGCGGGTACGTCTGGGCGTGCGTGTGGGCCGTGACCATCTGTTTCGCGATAAAACTTCTCGCCGTCGTCATGCAACAGAAGTGCATCGGCGAACGGCTCGGGAACAAGGTTTGGGTTCGAAGCATGGTCAACGTGAACAGCGCGACGATGCGGTCCATTCGATATCTCTTGACGAGACCGGGTTTGAACGTGCCCAAAGTCGCCATTCTCGTCGGTGGTCCCGATTGGCCGACAAGCGTCACGACGGGTATTCTTCGCCTGGACGTGCGCGAGATGCTCATCGGCACCTTGCCGGTGTTCTTTCTCATCACGCCGACGACGTTGGCGGGCGCGTTCATGCTCAAGGCGTCGCACGCCGCCTCCGTGAACGATGGAACTTCCAACGTTCTCTGTCGAGAGACGTCGGCGGCGTCGATCGTCGCCGATGATTCCAGTCCGTGGACGTCGATCTCAGAAATCAGCATAATCTGCACCGGACTCGTGCAAGGTCTGGGATTGATCGCCGCCGCGTATTACATCGAAAAGACGACGGCGCATGCCGACGATGAACTCGACGCGATGCCGTACGACGAGGAAGTTCTCGAGATCGAACGCGCCGAAGCGCATAGAAACGAACTCATGAGAGCGATCATGCACTGGGATGAACTGTCTCCGAACGCGCGACGAACGCTCGTGATGAGTACGTTCACCGTCCTCGCGGCGTTCTGGGGCGTCATGTTCGGTCCGTCGTTCCTCGGCGAGGAGGCGATCGTGCGAGACTACCTTCTCACAGATTGCATCTCCACGCGCTTAAACGGCAAGGCGTGGAACATAATGACGCCCGTAGGATGGATCCTCTTGACGCTCATCTGTGTCTGTTTGACGGCGATTTCCCAAGTGCGCGCCAACGCCAAATCTGACGTCGACGCCATCATCGCCGACGAGGAGGACTTCCTCAAAGCGCTCGACGGTATCCCGCAGCGCGCGTGGAACAAGTGTCCGAATCACAACGAACCGATCAGCGAAGAGAAATTTCGCGAACGATTCGCGGAATCCCTGGGTACGATGTCTCGCACGCAAATCGAAAAGATTCGCCACACCATGACGGAACGTCGCCTGGCGACGTTTTCTGAAGACACGCGAACGTTCATCACCGAGAGCGTCGATCGCGCGCTTAAAGGACACTACACATAACGCTCGAGAATCAGTATGAGTTGTAAAACAATGTCATCTACGTGTAAATATTTCAAACGGCGCGCCGTTTAATCGCTATCGCTATCGTGTCGACCTCGTTTCGGCGATCTTGAACGCGAGCTCGACGACGAGTAACGCCTTCTGCGCCGTCGGCTATCGCTTCTGCTTCGACTTCGTGAACGACTTCGTGAACGATCGCGTCTGCGTCGACGCGGCGAACGGCTTCGACTTCTCGAATCGCTGCTATAACTTCGGCTTCGACTTCTCGAATCGCTACTGTACGACCTCGAGTACGATCTGCTCGGACTCCTCCCTCTCGAGCGACTGTCATCGCGTTGACGAGCTCGTCCGCGGTCTTGTTGATTCGACGGTGGCGGTGGCACCTCCACGCGTCTCTGCTGCTGCTGCTGCTGCTGCTGCTGCTGCTGCGGAGGCGGCGGCGGAACTTCCACTCTGCGCGCGCCCGAGGGCGGCGGCGGCGGCACCTCCGTCGTCCGGGCGCCGACGTCTTGTCCACCCGACGCCGACGCCGGTGGCGGCGGCGGCACCTCCACGCGCGCCTCCGCCTTGGACGGATCCAACCCGCGTCGCTCGATCTCCGCGTTCACCGCCGCCAACTCGATTTCGAACCGTCTCGCGTTGGCCTCCGCCTCGGCCGCTCGTCTCTTCGCCGACTCGGCGCGCTCCCTCTCCTTCCTCTCTCGCCGCTCTCGCGCCTTGCGCTCCTTCTTCGCTCGCTTCTTCTCCTTCTTCACGCGTTTCGCTTCCTTCCTCCTCGCCTTTTCGCGCTTTCTCTCCTCCTCCTCCCTCTTCGCCCGCTTCTCGTCGCGCAACCGTCGTTGCAACTCTCGGTCGAACGCGTCCCCCTCCCGCTCATCCCTCTCCCGCTTATCCACCCCGAACGCGCGCGCCAACCGCACCATCTCCTCCTCCTTTCTCACCGCCACCGCATGCGTGCTCTCATCTCGTCTCCGCGTCGCCTCCGCCTCCCTCTTCGCCCGTTCCGCCGCGCGTTCCCGCTCCAGCCTCGCCCGCGCCTCTTCGATCTCCCCCGCGCGCGCCTCCTCCGGCACCCCTCTCTCCTCCAACCTCTCCTCCAACTCCGCCAGCTCGACCTCGATCGCTCGTTTCGCCGCGTGCGCGAGGATCTCCGCGTTCGGTCGTCGTCTCCGCGCCTCTCTCCCGTCGTCTCGTCCCTCGCCCGTCCCGGGCGCCGCCTCGCGTCGGGTCAAGCGCGAGGCGTCCCGGTGGAATTTGTTCGTCTGCACGTACCCGCTCGTGCCCGAACCTCGCGCGCTGCTGAGACCGATGCCGTTGTACATGACGCTCGCGCGCGAACGGCGTCGCGACGTGCGGCGCGTCGCGCGAACGGCGTCGCGCATCACGCGCGCGCGATTGATCAGCATGCGCGCGCGCGCATCATCGCGTCCCCACGTGTCATTGAGTCATGAATCGTCAAAAACGAATCCATGGGTCATGACCCGTCAATGCGTCCCTCCGAACGCGCGGTCGGTCGACGGGTCGATGCATCGGCGCGCGCGCGCCATCGGTCGACGCCGTTCGCGCGACGCGGGGACGATCGCGCGAGGGTCATGCGCGCGGAGACGGCGAGCGGGAGAGTCGTCTCGTGCGCTCGCGGTGGGTCTCGCGGTGTTCCGCGTGGACGACGATGCGCGCGGTCGAGCGAACGCGCGCGCGATGATGACGGTTGGGACGGGCGCGCGCGCGCGCGAACGGGAACGCGCGCGGTGTCGCCGACGCAACTGCACGAGCTCCTGACGGACAGCGCGCTCGGTGTTGGGTGTTATTTCGTATCGGATGAGATCGCGCAGAGACTCGGACGGTCGACGCACGCGACGGAATCGACGAGCGAAACGGAGGTTGGGGCGCCGGCGTGCGAATTGCCGACGCGCGACACGGGGAAGGCGTTCGAGCGAGATGGGAAGCGGAGTCTGCGATTCGCGACGTTCGGCGCGTTTGATGGGGCGGTGTCGTACGTGTGGTACGAGACGTGCGATCGATTGATCCCGGACGATCCGACGCGGTCGGACGCGGTGACGACGGCGATGAAGGTTGGCGTTGACGCGGTGGCGTATAATCCAATCTGGGGAACGTTTTTTATCGTCGTCATGGGGGCGTTGAGCGGGAAAACGTTGGGGGGGATCAAAGATGATTTAAAGCGGGATTGGCTGGAGCTGTACCTGAGCAACGTCACGTTTTGGGTGCCGATGAATTTTATAATCTACGGGTTCACGCCGTTGGAGTATCGCGTCGGCGTCCTGTACACGCTCAACATTCTATACGTGTGCTCGTTGTCCATGTTCCAAGAGCGGAAGACTCTGCTCAAGGATTCTGGAGAGACAATGAACGTCGCGGACGTCGTGGCGAGAGCGTTACCAGACGATGCGAGAGCGGATTGGAGAACGTTGACGGGATGTCCGTCGTGCGCCGGCGAGCGCTTCATCCCGTGTCCGCAGTGTCAGGGCGCAAACGCGAGTCTTCCCATCGTCATAGACGTGAAAGGAAGGACGCGCACGATCGACGTGTGCGAGGTGTGCGCCGGCGCGAAGCGCATCATGTGTCCCGAATGTACCGCGCCGCGCGGCGGGCCTCTGGCGAGCGAAGACGAGTTGACGCCCACGTATTAAAATCATCTGTATTAATATGCACCAAGTTTTAGTCGGCCGAATCACGCCACTCCCTACGCAGAGTTGACGCGTCTCCGTGTGTGCGCCATGTATGTACTTTATGTGACTGCAAGAAGAAAAGAAAGGATCTCTCATCATTGTTGTTTCGCCCTCGTCATCCCTCAAAGATGCCGGCGTGCGTATCCGTCGAGCACATAAAGAGCGGATTCTCCACCGTCATGACGCGCTTCTCGCTGTCGATGAGGGTACGCAGAGGCTTTGGGAGCGCAAACATGCGACGGTGAGAGATGGCGTCGTAAAACTTCATCGACAACCCGCGAGCGGCGAGGACGTCGTCGACGCCCGCGCCGCTCAAATCGATGTTCTCGTCGTTCACTGCGAGGTTAAACCCCCACTCGGACGTGAAGGACGGCACGCACATCGTGTATCCGTACACCTTGGGAAACACCTGTTTCAACGTGTGATTAATCGGCGAAAACACGTGATGCGCGTCGCGCACCGACGCGCATCCGCTCTGCGTGACGAAGATGCCCCCCGGCGCGAGCTTTTTACTCAAAATGCGATAAAAATCCGTCGTGTACAACTGATAACACGGTCCTCCGTCCAACGGATCGCTCAGATCCATGATGATGACGTCAAAACTTCCATCCGGCTCGCTCTCCAAACCACCCTTCGCGTCACCGATCACCAATCGCGTGCGCGAATCCTCGTACGCGCCCGCGCTATAAAACGGCGTGTGCTCTCGGCACATGTTCACCACGTCGCCGTCGATATCCACCATGACGCACTCCTCCACCGACGGATGCCTCAACACCTCACGAAGCGTCGCCCCTTCACCTCCACCGCCTATGAAGACCCGTTTAGGATTCCCATGCGCGGTGAGCGCGGGATGCACCAACGATTCGTGATAGACGTACTCGTCGTGTTCGCTCGATTGCATCAACCCGTCCGTGATGAGCAACGACCCGAACGGCACCGTGCGCACCACCTCCACCTCTTGAAACGCGCTCGTACCCTGATACAACACCTCCTCCACCTATCCGATCGTTCCCACATCGCGCGCGCGCGTCAGTCATCGGTCACGCACGCACCGAACACGCGCGTCACCAATCATCATCATGTCACGCATCGCTCGTCGCTCGCTCTTCGCACCCTGTAACTCAGCGCGAGTCCATCCTCGAGCAACTCGTGGTACCAGTGCCCGTTCGCGAACGTCTCCGCGCCGTACGCGCTCGGTTCCGCCTCCGCGCTCATCGTCCTCGTCTCGCGCGCGCGATTCTCTCGCGGCGGCGGCGCGCGCGGGCGCGGGCGGGTCGGAGGCCCCTTTACGACGAGTCATGACTCGTCGTACATAGTGAAGGTTTACGATACCCATGTATGTACTGTATTGTATGCACGTCGGTCCGAGACGGATGGATGACGACGACGACGACGACGCGGGAGACGACGTCCGGTCGTCGATCGATCTCGGACCGACGGCGGGAGGGACCGTCGATCGATCTCGACGATCGATCGATCGATCGACGACCGCGGAGGGACGGGAACGAGGGAACGAAGGACGGTTCGGCGTTTGAATTCATTTCGTTTCGTTTCGATTCATTCGTCCGTCTCTCCGTTCGTCCGTGTTCTCGCGCGCGCGAAAGGTGCGACGACGATGGCGTCGACGAGATCGATCGCGTCGTTTTTCGCGCGCGCGAACGGGGACGGGGACGATGGAGGCGGGACGACGATGGAGGCGGGGACGGCGCCGCGCGCTCGAAAACGCGCCAAGACGACGGACGACGCCGACGCGGCGGCGACGGCGACGGTGACGGACGAGGAGGAGGAGGAGGAGGAGGAGGAGGAGACCACGACGACGAAAAGGGGGGAGACGGTGTGCGCGGTGGATCTGACGACGACGACGACGACGACGACGACGACGACGGTGTCGAGGGACGCCGAGACGAAGCCGAAGGTTGAGGTGCACAGTTTTTTCACGAGTTTCGAACGGAGACGCGAACGCGCGGCGGAGAATAGGGCCAAGGGAACGTCGACGTCCGGAGCGGAGACGCAGGGGGAGTTCGTGCGAGTGAGACCGGCGCCGATCGAGGAGGCGATGGGGCCGGTGCACGTGGGGTACGAATCGACGGGGGAGGAGGCGAGGGCGAGGGCGAGGGCGAGATGGGACGACGACGACGACGCGAGACGCGGTGTTTTCGAGCGCGCGGCGCCGAAAGGGAGTTTCGCGTGGATGAGCGTCGAGAGGTATGATGATTGCGAGCGGGGGAGACGCGGGGAGACGGCGTCGACGCGACCGACGACGACGAATGAGGAGCAGGAGGACGCGTACGCGGACGCCGTCGCGCGCGAGGCGAAGAGAATGGACGTCGAGCTCGATGGCGCGATGCCGGTCAATGAGGACGAGCTCGCGCGCGCGCGCGGTGTGTTGAGGAACGCGCTCGTTGGATTGAAAGAGAGAGACGATCGCGCGCCTGGGGCGCAGTGGATCGATCGGTTCAAGCCGCTTCGGGGATCGGACGTTGCGGGACGCAACGGCGTCGTCGTCGACGCGTTGCGTCGGTGGTTGGGCGAGTGGATGCGACGCGTGGAGCTTCAAAACGCGGGTAAGACGCCACCGTCACCGTCGCGTCCGTGCGTGCCTCGGAAAGCGTACGATTCGGATGACGACGAGTACTGGGAGAGCGACGAAGACGAAGACGACGGGTTGGGAGGCGGAAAGAGCGTCGCCAACGGCGTCTTGATCAGCGGACCGGTGGGGTGCGGAAAGACGGCGACGGTGTACGCGCTCGCGCGAGAGTTTGGGTTTAAAGTCATCGAAGTGAACGCGATGGATAAACGCAGCGGTCAGGACATTTTGAGTAGATTTATGGAGGCGACGCAATCGAAGCGATTCAACAAGCAAAAAGCCAAGGAAAGCAAGCCGACGGAACCGAAAGATCCAGGATTGAAGGCGTTCTTCGCCGTGAAGGACGCGGGGAAGACGAAAGCGTCCAAAATAGATGACGGCGACGACGACAACGCGTCGAACGCGCAGTCGTTGCTCCTGTTTGAAGAGATTGACATTCAACTCGCGTCCGAGCGCGGATTCATGGCGGCACTGTCTCAAATCGTGGAAAACACGAAACGTCCCGTCGTGTTCACGTCCAACACGTCCATCTTACCGGATCTTTCCGTCAATCTACCGATGGCGCGCGTTCGTTTCGACGCGCCGAGTGTGCAAGAGTGCACGGCGTATGGCGCGCTGGCGTCGGCGGCGGCGCGTGCGCCGCTTCGACCGAGTGACGTCGCCGCCGTCTCTCTCGCGTGTAAAGGCGATCTTCGTCGTACCTTACACAACGCACAACTCGCATCGTGTACGGACGGTATCGTGACCACGGATTCTATCGATCAGGATCGTCATCCGACGGTACTCGTCGACGCCGCTCGCTCGCTCGTCTCGACGGGCGTCGCGCGTTTGGGCGCGACGCCCGTCGGCGCTGCGAAGGCGCTTCACGCGAGTCTGGTCGAGCAACAGCGAGAGGAGTTTGAACGGACGATCAAATGTGTGCGCGAAGGACTCGTGCGTCATCGCACGCGCGAGGCGCGGTGGGCGGAGATCAAAGAGGCGAAGCGCGCGGAACGCCTCCAAGCCAAGAAGAAATTACTCGGGTACGACGCGGATAAAGCGCCGCTCGATTTGAAGGACTCGACGGTTAAAAGAGCGACCGAAGACGTGGACGAGGAGACGAAAGAGCAAGAGTTTGAAGAGCGCGCGCACGTGGCGCTCTCGGCGTTCGAGCCGAGACCTCCGGTGCCCGAACCCGACTGGGACCATTTCGACGCGCGACCGCCAGCCGGCGGGTGGACGCGCGCGCGCGAAGAGCTCGACGCGCTAGCGTCGCTCGCCCGCTCAATGTCCGACGTGGACATTCTTCGTTCATCCGTGTGCGTCGGCGTGACCGGGCCGTGTCGAAGGGACGTACCTTGGAGCAAAGAGACGATCGGAGACGCGCGCGCGGTGGAAGACTGCTCGCCGGCGGAAGACTTTTATCTCAGCAACGGGCCGCCGCGTGAAACGCTCGGCGGCGCTGATAACGTCGGCGTGCTCGCGTCTCACCACCTGGTGACGCACTTTTCGCGTCAATGCGCGCGCGAACGCGAGACGCGCGCGCGAGCGAACCCAGAGCCCATCGCCGCGTCTCCGCCCCGCCCGCCGGCGACGCCCGTCAAGGCGTCGAGACGCGCGCGCGGATCCACTCGCGCGCCGCTCGACGTCCCCACCGGCGCCATGCATCCGACCTGGCGCGCGCGCGCACTCGTCGAGTGCACGGGTGCGATCGGCATCCACGGCACCGCGACGACCGATCGTCTCGGGTACGTCTCCAAGATGATTCGTCTGCAGTGCGCGCCGAAACCGCCGTCGTCTCCGAATTCGCGAGAATCCAGACGACGCACTCGACACCGACGACAACACCTACTACTCACGCACGAAACCCGCACCGATTTATTAGACGTCTCCACTTTCGGCGGCGGGGATCGATGCGACATCGATCGATTGATTCATTGACCTACGCGACCTCGTAGCGCGCCCTTGTAGCCAGAGACGGACAGACTGTCGGTCAACGTCACTCGCCGCCTCGCATGACGTTCGTCTGCACCCCTCGCGCCCTCGAACGCGCGTGCGTCGAACAACGCGGGTGCGTCTTCTCGTCGTCTCGTCTCGTCTTCCCTCCCCTCGCCTCGTCGTCTCGCCTCGTCGTCCACCGTCGAGAACGCACCGAGAGAGACGTTTGCCGCCCGCGCGTCGGTTGACCATTCGTCTCCCCGCCCGCCAGGTTCGCCGCGCCCGAACTCAACGAGGTGCTCTATCTGCACCATCGAGGCATCGTTCGCCTCGAACACTTTGACCCGTACGTGAATTTACGGTGTTTACACCTCGAACGCAACGCCGTGTCCACGTTGGAGGGTTTAGGAACGCTTCGTTCGTTGACGCAGTTACACGTCGACGGCAACGCGCTTTCAAATTTACGAGGCGTCGAGCGTTTGGTCAATCTCGAGCGTCTCGACGCCTCGGACAACGTCATCGATACGTTAGAACACGCGCGAGGACACGAAAAATTACGTTCACTCGCACTCGCTCGAAATAATCTTCGAGGCGACGTTTCCCTCGCGTTGGCGCCTCTGGCCGAGTGTCCCGCGCTTCGCGCGCTCGACGTCTCCGAAAACGCCTTGTCGGCGCGCGACGCCGACGCCGCCGAGCGCGTCTTCGCCACCACCGTCCCAAACCTCGAGATCTTCACCGCCTTCAAGGGTAACCCAATACTCACGGCGGCGATGCGCAGACGCAAAGATCCGACGACCGACGTCGAGGACCTTCGCCGTCCGACGACGCGCGCGTGTCCTCGACTCGCGTGGCTCGACGGCGACCCCGTCGCCGCCGACGCGCGCGCGCGTCCATCCACCGACCATTCCTCTCCCGACGTCATCGACGAACGCACGGCGAGCGACGACCCGTTCGAGTCGTGCGTTTCACAGAACGCGTTCGTTCGCGCGTCCCCTCCATCCCTTTCGACCGGCGCCCATTAATCATTCATTCATGTGTGTGCCATGGGCATGCGTCTTGACAACATGACACGACTTGATGACATCATGACATCTTCATCTCATCGTCGTCATTCGTTCGTCGTCATGCCCCCCGCGAACGTGCGCGCGGCGTCGTACAATCAAGACTTCACGTACGTCGCGTTGGCCACCGATCGAGGGTACGCGGTGCACTCGGCGAGCGATGGCCAACGGTATCACGGGGACGACTCGCTCGGTGGGTCGCGACTCGTCGAGATGCTCTTCACGAGCGCGCTCCTGTGCGTCGTCGGTGACGGCGATCGACCGTCCGCGAGTCCGCGGAGGATCAAGGTGATGGACGCGAGACGACGGGAGGTGTTGGGGGAGATCGCGTGCGCGTCGACGGTGCTGGCGGTGCGATTGAATCGAGCGAGAGTGATCGCGCGGGAGCGGACGCGATGTACGATTTACGAGCTGGGGACGCTGTGCGCGCAACAGACGATTGAGACGTGCGTGGATGAGCGAGGATTGGTGGCGCTGAGCGCGGATGCGGAGAGTTCTGTGTTGGCGTACGCGGGGAGCGAACGAGAGGGACGGGTGGTGGTGCACGATGCGTTGAATTTGTGTCGAGTGACGGAGACGCGCGCGCACGAGAGCCCTTTGGCGGCGATGGCGTTAAACGCGGATGGAACGATGTTAGCGACGGCGAGCGCGCGTGGGACGGTGATTCGAGTGACGTCGTTACCGAGTGGGTGTAAGATGTGGAGCTTTCGTCGAGGAGCGACGAGTTCGGTGATTCAGAGTTTGAATTTCGGCGCGACGACGTTTCATCCGCCGTTGCTGTGCGTGTCGAGCGACAAGGGCACGGCGCACGTGTTCGCGATCGAAGGAGAACCCAAGGAGTGCGTCGCGCGAGGAGATGACGTGCGAGACGGAAACGGGAACGACGCGCGCGAGGGAGAGACGTCCTCGACGTCGGCGACGACCACCGTCTCGAGCGCGCTCGCCAAGTCGCGCGCCGGCGTCTTCGGCCGCGTCGTGAATTTGGCCGGCGCCGCCGTCTCGGGGATATCCAGTCGCGTGAAACCCGGCAAAGTGATCGCCGCCGCTCGAAACGCGATGGAACCCGCGCGGGCGATCGCCACCGTGAAGTTACCGCACACGTCATCCACCGCGTGGTCGCTCTGCGCGTTGCAACCGACGCCCGGAACGACGGCGGATAAATGGGCGCCGCCCTCCCTCGACGCGTCCCAACCGTCGCGCCAACTCGAGGCACAAGTCTCCGTCGTCACTTCCGACGCCGTCTTCTACGATTACAACGTCCGGTTAACCTCCGATCGTGCGGGTTTCTTCTCTCGCGGCGACGCCAAGGAGGGCGTGGCGAGACTCGAGCGCGAGTGTAAACTCGTCGACGAGACGGACGCCTTCGGCACCGGTTCCGTCGTCGGCGATTTACCGAACGACGGTCGATGGATTCAAACCGCGTCCGAGGTCGATCGAGACGCGCGAGATTTACGCACCGACGTCAGCGAATCCATGTCTCAGAGCATGTTCGCCCCCGCGTGAACGCGGCGCCGCGTCAACCGCCCGCCGCCGCCCGCCGTCACCGATACGACGCATCCCGATCACCGACCGTCACCGACGCCGCGCGCACCGCGCCACCGCGCATTGTTTCATCACTTGTACACGAATCACGGCACGCATCATTCACCGCGCGCACGAGACCCCCCACATCGCCCGTCTCCGCGCGTCACTCGTCGGCGCGCGCCCGCGGAGACATGTCCCGCGCGCGATGACCTCGCGCACGCTCTACGACGTCCTCGGCGTCTCTCCCTCGGCGTCGTCGTCGGAGATCAAACGCGCGTACCTCGATCTCGCCAGGGTGTACCATCCCGACGTGTCGTCGTCGTCCCCGCGCGAGGACGACGACACGTTCGCGAAAATCTCGCACGCGTACGACGTGCTCAAGAATCCCGTCTCGCGTCGGGCGTACGACGCCGTCGCGCTCGCGCCGACGACGAGGAGGTCATCCGTCGCGTCCTCGCGCGCGTGGAGCCCGGCGAACGCGAAGTGGCGACGACGACCGGGGTTTGAGAATTCGTACGCGTTCGACGACGACGACGGGGCGGACGCGTCGGGACGCGAGGGCGCGAGCGCGGCGCACGAGCGGCGAGCTGAGGCGGAGCGGGCGCGCGCGAGGGCGAAGGCAGACGCGGCGAGGTGGTGGAAACACGAGCGCGCGGCGGCGGAGCGACGGAGGAGGGCGTTCGCGGAGAGGGCGGCGGCGACGACGGCGAGACGCGGCGAGCGGTTCACGGACGCGACGCGCGCGTTGTGGCAAACGCGAGCGGGGGTGGTGTGGCAAGATGCGGTGGTGATGGCGATAGGCGTCGGTGTCGCGTGTTTTGCCGCGACGCGGGCGATGCGGGCGATCGGAGGGAGAGAACCGCCGCCGCGAGACACGTCGCCTCCGTCCCGTACAACGGCGGCGCCTAGCTCGTCCAGTAATCGTAGCGAGTAGCGAGTAGCACGTAGGAGTACTATGCTAGTATTAACACCCGGTGCGGTGCCGCATCTCGCGTCGCGCGTCTGTTTCGTCGCCGTCCGTCCGTCCATCGGCGTCCCGCCCGGCGCTTTCCGGGTGCCAGCTTCCAGGTGTTCGAACCCATTAAAACGAGGACTCATGACTCATAAACATATCAACGCGCCCCACACCCATACACAGTGCCTTTCGAAGCCCGTGTGCGCGCCCCGCTGGAAAAAGTGGCGAAACGCGCGGTCGATGACGTACGACGTCGGCAGACGCGCGCGCGAGTCGGCCTCGCGACGCGCGCGCGGGAACGGCGAGCGGAAACGCGCGTGGTATTTTTACCCGTCGTTTCATCGTCTCGACATGTTTCATCACGCGCCGACGGGCGCGTTCGGACGCGCGACGCCGCGACGGGCGACGCTCGCGGGGGCGAGCGCGGGACTCGCGCGCGGGGGCGGTGGCGCGGGACGCGCGCGAGGGGCGGAGGAGACGGGAACGGGGGGCGGAGGGCGGGAAATCGAAGGCGCGATCGCGGGAGACGGGCGCGTGCGACGACCGACGCCGGTGTACGGAGGAGGAAGTGCGTGCGTTCGAGCGCTGACGCGGACCGAGGGTTCTCGGGATGGATGGGGTCGTCGTTGAGTCGTGATCGGTGGAATGAATCCGCGGTGGTTGGAAAAAGCGCGAGGGCGCGAGAGCGCGCCGCGAATGCGTCGCGAAGGAGGCGTCGTGGGCGTGACAGATAACGCGGGAGGACTGACGATGATGTTTTCGATGAAATTTTTTGAACGTCTCGCGTAGGTCGAGCGTCGCCGGTGAGAATGGGGGCGAGACAGGAATTTACCAGTCGTCGCGAATTCGCGGCGACGCCGGACGCGTCGGACGGCGCGTTGTTGGAGCCCGAGAGAGCGTTTCACAGCGTGCACGATTTGGTTCATTACGCCATCTTGTCGCAACCGAATAATTTGGCGAGTTTGAGGTTGATTTATTCGATTTGTCAACGCGAAGGCCGCATCGCGAGCAAACACGGCGCCGGATCGAGACTGATCACGTCCAACGAGCACTGGAAGTCTCAAATCAGGCATGCCCTGTACACGTCGCCGAGATTCAAACGCATGGGAAGCGATGATTGGGGCGTATCCGCGGGGCACACGGTGATGCCGGATACGACCGTCGTGTACGTGAGGAAGGATGAACGCGTGAATGCGGCGGGAACGCTCGCGACATCTCGATACAAGGCGCCGTCGGCGAAGAAGCGACGCGCCCACCAGAGTCGACTCAAGACGCAGACGTTTGAGGAGTACAGATCATCTGCGGAACCTGAGACTGTATCGATGCCCACGCTAGATGGCGAAAAGGCGCTCAAGCTCATGCGTTCGGCGAGCGGACACTCGGGGAGCGATCGAAGCGCCGCCTCGGCGGAGCGCGCGCTGGTGGATGGTGACAGGATGGGTCGCGCTCAGACCGTGAGTCCAAGTCCGCGAGTCGTGTCCCGTTCGTGCTCACCGGAGCCGCGCGAAAGTTCGACGCTCGTCGTCGTCGCTGGTTTGTTTGAGCAAGACTGCAAAGTCATTCCTCGCGACTATCGACGAAATCGACGCAAGCCGGCGGGTGGAGGACACCACGCCGCCATGCCCACCGATTTGGAGTGTCAAGTCGACCAATCCATGACCCCCGTGGTCGGCGCGGATGCGTACTAAATTCTTCTTCTGCGTGATGAACGCGGTATTTTTTTATTTTTGATTTCTTCTACGCCAACACGTGCTTCTCACGCACGTTTTGTATGTTTTTGTTTATTTTTGACTCGGCGCTGTTCACAAGTAGAGTACATTATCATTTTATTAAAATATTTTGACTGCGTAGCATTACACGCACGCTCGGCGAGCTGACGACGCCGACGCGCGGAGTCGCTGACGACGTCTCACGCGCACGCGCCCAAAGACGCGCCCTGCACGGCAGCCTGTAAGAGCTCCTTCGGCGACATTTTATCGGAGTTACCGCTGTCACGCCAGTTGGCTTGTTTGGACCGCCATTCCTTCGCCAATCTCGCCAAGCGCAGAAATCGTTCTTCTTCGCTGTCCTCTATGGCGCGAATAGTCGAGTAGTGCACGCCCAACTCGGTCTCCGCCTCCTCGGTCCCGTTCGCCCCGGTCTTGATCCCCTCGACTCGAGCCTTGATGTTCTTCTTCCTATGTAAACCTAGCAACTGCGCGTTCAAGACATCGTGTGCGCTATTCGTGCTACTCCGACTCGCCCGCCCCTTACCGACGGCCGTCTTCGCGTCGGTTTCCATCGCCCGAATCTCCTCCGCCGTCGGTATCCGCTGCTGCGAGATCGGTTTAATCTTCCTCTTCCCCCGCTTCGTCGCCACACCTCCGTTCGCATCGGCAAACTTCATGCGATTCACCTGCGACCGCACCTCGGCTCTCTTCTCCTCCTCCGTCTTTCGCCTCGACGTCGAGGCCCCGTGCGCCGCGCCCCCGTCCCCGTATCTCGCCTTCCATCGCCAATCGTGCTCCGCCCACTCCACGTCCCCCTCCTCGTCCACCAACGCCGCCGCAGCGATCGCCGAACCCTCCAGCTCTAGCGCCGCCGCTCGAAGCGTGCGGTACGCCCCTTGGACAACTTTGAACGCCTCCACGCTGCTGTCGCCCGCGATGTCGGGATGGGTGCGCATGGCGCTCGCTCGAAACGCCCGCTTCAGCTTTCTCTCGTCTCGCGCGTCGGTAACGCTTATTCCGAGCTCCTCCGCCGCGCGCTGCACCGCGTCGCGCGTGCGTATCTCCGCCGCGCACCGCATCGCGCGCGGACGCCGCGCGCGCGCGAACGCGCGCGCCGAGCCTCGGACGCTCCTCGACGCGTCGCCGGCGAGCGAGGAGGACGCGCGGGAGGCCATCGACGCGGGCGAGGGCGCGCTCGACGCGCGAAGCATCTCGTCGTCGCTTCGCCGAGGCGTCGCCGTCTCCCGCGCGTCGCGCCGCGCGCGGGGTGCCTCGAGTGATTGGGCGCGCGCGCGCGATTTATTTTTCAAACAAGTTGCGAGTACGCGTAGAACGTAGACCGTAGAACATTGTGGGTACGCGTGTCATTTATATCTACATTATGTTGGATATATTTCAAACCATCGGTTGTATTGTTCGTATGTCCGATGAGAAACATGTACACGTACCCAATCGAAAGAAGCTTCTTCGAGAAATCTTTCTCCCTCGGCGCGCGCGAGAGAGACCTCGACGCGAGGACGGCCGAGACGATGTCGGCGACGGAGCACAAGGACCGTGGGAACGAGCACTTCAAGAACGCGCGATGGGACGACGCCGTGGCGGAGTTCACGCGCGCGATCGAGCTCGATGGGACGAATCACGTCTTTTACAGCAATCGCTCGGCGGCGCACGCGGGGGCGGAGCGCTGGCGCGAGGCGCTCGCGGACGCGGAGAAGACGATCTCGTTGAAACCTGATTGGGCCAAAGGGTACGGACGCAAGGGCGCGGCGCTGTTCGGGGCGAGAGATCTCGAAGGGGCCAAGGAGGCGTACGCGGCGGGCTTGGCCATCGAGCCGGAGAACGCGCTGTTGAAGAGCGGCTTGGAGGACGTGGAGCACGTCTCGGCGACGCGTCAGCAGGCGGACGATGGGATGAATCAAATCGGGTCGATGTTCCGAGCGCCGGATCTGATGGGGAAGCTGGCGACGAATCCAGCGACGAGGGATTATTTGAGTCAACCAGACTTTTTGACGATGATGTCCGAGGTGCAGCGGGACCCAAACTCATTGAATAAGTACCTGAGCGATCCGAGGATGATGAATGTGTTGAGCGTGGCGATGGGAGTAAAAGTGATGAGTGGCGACGACGCGGCGAAGGAATTCGGCGAACACGAGGCGGATTCGAAGCCGACGGCGGCGGCGGAGTCAAAGCCGGCGCCGCCACCCGAGCCCAAGGCTCCAGAACCGGTCAAAGAGCCGGAGCCCGAAGTGTCGGAGACGCGTAAGGAAGCGCTCGCGGCGAAGGAGGCGGGTAACGCGGCGTATAAGAAGCGCGATTTCGACACTGCGATCGCGAATTACGACAAAGCGATTGAATTGGACCCGGAGGACGTGTCATTCCTGAATAACCGCGCGGCGGCCAACTTGGAGAAGGGTGATTTCGTCGCGTGCATCTCGGATTGCGACACCGCCATCGAGAAGGGACGTTCGACTCGTGCGGATTACACCGTGATCGCAAAGGCGATGACGCGCAAGGGCAACGCGCTCGTCAAGCAAGGTGAGCTCGAGGCGGCCATCGACACGTACCAGCGATCTCTCACCGAGCACAGAACGGCGGACACCCTCAAGCGTTTGAACGACACCGAGAAGAAATTGAAGGATGCGCAACAAGCGGCGTATTTGGACCCGGTCAAGGGCGACGAGGCGCGCGAGCGAGGTAACACGTTCTTCAAGGAGCAAAAGTTTCCAGAGGCGGTCAAGGAGTACACCGAGGCCATCGCGCGCAACCCGAACGATCACAAGGCGTACTCCAATCGCTCGGCCTCGTACACGAAACTCACGGCGTTCAACGAGGCGTTGAAGGATGCGGAAAAGTGCATCGACATCGACCCCACGTTCGTGAAGGGCTACACGCGTAAGGGACACGTGCAGTTCTTCACCAAGCAATATGACGAGGCTTTGGAGACGTACACGGAGGGCTTGAAGCACGATCCGGGCAACGAAGAGCTCAAGGATGGCATGCGTCGCTGCCACGAGCAGATTAACCGAGGCGCCACGGGTCAACTCAGCGAGGAGGAGTTGAAACAGCGTCAAGAGCGCGCGATGTCGAACCCGGAGATTCAAGGCATCCTCTCCGACCCGGTGATGCGACAAGTGTTGCAGGACATGTCCACGGATCCCAAGGCTGCCGCCGAGCATCAAAGAAACCCGACCATCATGGCCAAGATTCAAAAGCTCATCAACGCGGGTATCGTTCAAGTTCGATGAGTTTTTTTGGGCGATGCGAGGCGGGTGGGCGAATCCGTCATCAATAGCGAATCCATCATCAAAGCATTTCTCTTAGAATTAATTCGTGTTCTACGATACAATTTTCTCACTCGCGCGCCCAGACTAAAAATGCGCGTTCGCCACGACGGTCTCGCTTGAAGACGCGCCGGCGTGACTAAAGCGAGTACGTTTCGCCGAGCGTCCGTCATGTCTTCTTCTCGATCCCCGCCGCGGTCGTCGCCCCGCGTCTCGCCGCCCACGCGTCGTACGTGCGCTGCGTCGCCTCGCTGATTCCACCTCTCACTATGTCGATCGATGTCCCTATCGTCATCGTCGCTGCGCGCGAAAATCCCGGAATCACTCGCAACAATCGAGGCACGTCGGCGGCGATGCGCACGCGCACCTCCGTCTCCACCCTGGTCTCCGTCTCCCCCGATCCCGCCTCGTCGATCCCGACCCTCGCGTCGATGTGTGCCCACACTCCCATGTTCGCGAACCCCGGCGGTAACTTTTCTCGATCGCCCGCAAAACGAAGCTCCTCCCCGACGAGACGCGCGCGTCCGTCGACTCGGCTCTCCGACGCGTCGCCCGGAATCGCCTCGATCGCAAACTCGGGCGCGATCTCCCACTTGAGCAACTCTCGCGGACGCACGGCGACGTCAAACATCCTTCCTCCTCGTTTTCCTCGCGCTCGACGCTCGCGAGCGTCGGCCACGCCGAATACGAGTTCGATGAAGTTTCCAGGCTCCCTGAGCCACGCGCGCACCGACGCCTCCTCACCCCCGTCGCGCGCGTCCCGCACCACCAGCGCGATCGTGCGCTCGACCGAAAACGTCAGGTACCCATCCGGCGGCTCGGGCGCCGCGCGCGCCTCCTTTGACGCTCTCGTTGACGTCGCGCGCGCGCGTCCCCAAGATGTCCCTCGCGCGCACCCCGCGACGTCGCGCGTCCGTGACGCCGCCCGCGCGCGCGACGGTCGAGAGGACGACGCGAGAGGTTCTCGCGCGCGTCTCGCCGCCGCGACGGCGCTCGCGAGCGACATAGCGCCGCGCTATCGCGATGGGCGCGATCGGAAGGCCGACGCCGCCGGCGGCTGGCGGCGGCACTCTCCCGCGCGCGAGACGTCGACGACGGTCGCGGTGCGTCGTACGCGCGAGCGAACGAGAACGAAGAGCGCGCGAGCGATCGTCGCGAGCCATGCCGCGGCTCCCATCGCGCGCGAATGCGCCGGACGGCGACGATGAGGATGTCGAGTACAAAGCCGTGGGCGAAGGGGAAGAGGAGTCCTCGGACGAGGAGTGCGACGACGCCATGGACGAGGACGCGGGCGAGAACAAGGGCGCGAGCAAGCGACCGGAGGTGTGGCGACCGTCGGGGGCGGAGGACGAGGACGTGGAGCTCGAGTACGACGAGACGGCGTACGACGCGTTGCACGCGTTTTCGCACGAGTGGCCGTGTCTGTCCTTCGACATCGCGAGGGATGATTTAGGGGGGAAACGCGAGAGTTTTCCGCACGAGATGACCATCGTGGCGGGCACGCAGGCGGTGGAAGCGTCTAAGAACGTGCTGAGCGTGATGCGCGTGAGTCGGATTAAGAAGACTCGGCGGGACGCCGACGCCGACGAAGACATGGAGGCGAGCGACAGCGAGGACGACGAGGGCGACAACGCGCCGACGCTGACGGTGGCGAGCGTGGTGCACCACGGGTGCGTGAACAGAGTTCGTTGTTTGCCGCAAAAACCGAACACGGTGGCGACGTGGAGCGATTCCGGCCACGTGATGATTTGGGATTTGAGCGCGCAGGCGACCAAGGTGATGACGTCGACCAAGGACGCGAAGGGAAAGGTTGATCCTCCGCAGCGCGTGACGCCCACGCAGGTGTTCACGGGACACAAAGACGAGGGGTACGCGATCGATTGGTCCCCGGTGTGCGAGGGAAGACTGGCGAGCGGTGATTGCGCCGGAGCGATTCACACGTGGGATCCGGTGCAGGGGAAATGGGACGTCGGCGCGACGCCCTTCACTGGGCACACGTCGAGCGTGGAGGACATCCAGTGGTCTCCGGGCGAACGCGACGTCTTCATGTCGTGCTCCGCCGACCAAACCGTGTGCGTGTGGGACGCGCGCATGCGCGCCAAGCCCGCGCTGCGAGTCAAGACGCACGACGCCGACGTCAACGTCATGTCGTGGAACAGACTCGCCAACTGCATGGTCGCCACGGGCGCCGACGACGGATCGCTGCGCATTTGGGACCTTCGCAACTTTAACGAGTCCAATCCACAATTCGTGGCGAATTTCACCTTCCACCGCGCCCCGGTCACGTCGGTCGATTGGGCGCCGTTCGATTCCGCCATGCTCGCCTCCTCCTCCGCCGACAACACCGTCTGCGTATGGGATTTAGCCGTCGAACGCGACGCCGAGGAAGAGGCCGCGGCGCTCACGGCCAAGGACAACGCCGCCCCGCCCGAGGACCTCCCGGCGCAGCTCATGTTCGTCCACCAAGGCTTGAAGGATCCCAAAGAGATCAAGTGGCACGCCCAAATTCCGGGCGCGTGCGTCACCACCGCGGTGGACGGTTTCAACATCTTCAAAGCCTACAACGTCGGTCCCGCCGTCGCGTGATAAACACATGTAGTAGCCTTAACGAGAGAAACGTTATTCATTCGACGCGTCTCGGCGCTTAGGCTTCTCTATTTCTTCGAGCGTCTCTCGAGCTCGCGCGCGTCGAGCTCATCCCCACGCGGGCGTCGTGCTGTAAAACACCACGAGCTTCCCTCCCGACGCGTTCCGCTCCCCGTACCCGTCGCACAGATCTCCTATCGTCGCGTCGTGCCTCGGCGTGAACGCAGCGCCGAGGTACGCGAACGCGCGCTCGACGCGCACGAGTCGACTCAGACGCGCCACGACATCCTCGAACGCGGCGTCCGCGCGCACGCGCACCCGGTTCCTGCGAAGTATGGGGGCGTCGCCCGTCGCCTTGAAGAGCACGACGACGCGTCGCGCGCCGTCGTCGGCGTCGTCGTCGACGACGTCGTCCGCCATCTTCTGACGATGATGTTTGATTTCGGGAACGGCGTCACCGTTACGCGCGCGCGCGCGCCGAAAGCGATCCACCGCCCGAACGCATGACGGCGAACGACGAGATCGTCGACCGAGGGGACGCGAACGACGGCGCGCGAGACGCCGACGGCGTCGTGCGCGCGTTCGTGCCCGGAAGATTATGTCTTTTGGGTGAGCACAGCGACTGGGCGGGCGAGCGCGCGTGCGCGGACGGGCCGGGGGCGTGTCTCGTCGTCGGCACGCGCGAAGGGATCGAGGGCGAGGCGTTCGTCCCGGCGGGCGCGCGTCGCGGGCGACTCACGGTGCGCGGGGCGGAGGACGGGGAGACGTATTCGCGCGCGGCGAGCGACGCGCGCGGGCTCGCGCGAGACGCGAGCGAGGGTGGACGGTGGTCGTACGTCGCGGGGACGCTGTTGGAGTGCGTGCGGGGGATTCCAGAGATGTGCGAGGGTGGGTTAGAGGTTTTTTTACGGTCGAAGGGGTTACCGGTGAAGCGCGGCTTGAGTTCGTCGGCGGCGGTGTGCGTGCTCGTGGCGAGACTCGCGAACTTGGCGTACGCGCGCGGATGGACGACGGAGCGAGAGATGGAGATTGGGTACCTGGGTGAGAGCGCGTGGACGCCGTCCAAGTGCGGACGGATGGATCAGGCGTGCGCGTACGGGCCGGAGAGGTGCACGCTCATGACGTTCGACGTGGAGAAAAAGGTTGAGGCGAGACGAGTGACGAGCGGCGGGGACGTGCACGTCTTGGTTGTAGATTTGGAGGGAAAGAAGGATACGATTCGGATTTTGACGGATCTCTCTCGCGCGTTCGACGGCGGGGACGTCGGGTTGAGAGCGGCGCTCGGGTCGGAAAATCGACGACACGTCGACGAGGCGCTTCGCGCGATTGAGCTCGGCGACGCCGAAAAGTTGGGAGCGGTGTGCACGGCGGCGCAGGCGACGTTTATGAACGCCGCGAAACATTTGTGTCCATCCGAGCTCAGCGCGCCGATCATGCACGACGCGATTCGTCGCATAGAGGAGACGCTTCCACACTTGATATACGGCGCGAAGGGCGTGGGGAGTCAAGGCGACGGCGCGGTGCAATTCGTATGCAGAGGCGCGAGAGAGGCGCGAGAATTGCGCGCGCACTATGAAACTCTCGGGAAGAAGAGTTTCATCATCACCCTTTCCCCCGACGCGCGATAGGCGATGCGTAGCTATGCTCGTTGTAGGATTACAGTTCTATTCCTCGCGAGACGACTATCGCGGGTACGCCCCGTCGCGTCCGTGCGGCGCGTCCAAATCCACGTCTGGTCCGACGGGAACGATGGCGTGCGGATTCAACGGCGGATGCGAGGCAAAGTAGTGCTCCTTGATGTGTTTGAAACTCGTCGTCTCTCGAAACTCTGGCATTTGATACAGTTCGCGCACGTACCCTGACAAGTGTTCGTACTGATGTATAAACTTTTTATTCGTCTTAAAGTACACCACGTACACCTCGTCGAACCTGATGAGGGTGACGAATAAACGCACGTCCGCCTCGGTGAGCGCGTCGCCCGCGATGTACCTCGATCGACTCAAGATGCGTTCGCACTCGTCCAACGCGTCGAACAGCGCGCGCACCGCCTCTTCGTACGCCTCCTGACTCGTCGCGAAACCGCATTTGTACACCCCGTTGTTGATTTTTTCATAAATCCACTCGTTCACCTCGTCGACGCGCGCGCGCGTCGACTCTGGGTACAAATCCACCTCGGGTCGTCGCGCGAAGCGGTTAAACTTGGCGTTCAACTCTCTGAGTATATCCGAACTCTCGTTATTCACGATATCCCGCGTCTCGACGTCCCACATCAACGGTACGGTAAATCTCTGCTCTTTCGGCGCCCCCGCGGCGTCGTACAACGCGCGTATCGTCGTCGCCCCCTCCGCCCCGGTGGACGCGCAATTCGCGTCGGCGACGAACCATCCGCGTCCCGCGGGATTCCTCATCCTCTCCCCCGGCGCGGTGAAGACCCATCCACAGTGCGCGTCGTCGTCGAGATCCGGACGCGTGCGCGCCCACACCGGGGACGTCACGCGCACGTCGATCGCGTCCTCGAGACCTTTGAGCGCGCGAGCGATGAGCGCGCGATGGGCCCAGGGACAGGCGAGACTGACGTGGAGAACGTAGCGTCCGCGCGCGGGCGGATGCGCGCCGTGGTCGTCAAAGGCGCGACGAAACGTGCTCGGTTTACGGTCGAACGCACCGGTTTTCGTGACGTCGGCCACGGCGGTGGATTCCATGCGGAGAGGCGCGCGAAGAGGAGAGGAATGCGGGGGAGGAGATTAATGTGACTGATTAAAATGTCAACGTCGACGCGAGTGAATCACATCGAATGAACGAATGTTTACGCCTGTCGTGAAGGAATCATCGCGCGTCAGTCGAGCGAACGAGACGAGTTCGAATTCGAGACGAGTTCGAGTCGGAGACGAGTTCGAGTCGGAGACGACGACGGGGACGCACCTCGTCGAGCGCGGCGACGCCCGGGAGCACCTTGCCCTCGAGCAATTCGAGGGAAGCACCGCCACCGGTGGAGATGTGGGACATCTTGTCCGCGAGGCCAGCCTTTTCGACCGCGGCGACGGAGTCACCACCACCGATGATGGTGATACCGTCGAGGTTGGCGAGGGTGTCCGCGATGGCGAAGGTACCCTTGGCGAAGGCATCCATCTCGAAGACGCCCATCGGGCCGTTCCAGATGACGGACTTGCACTCGTTGAGTTCGGCTTGGAAGCTCTTGACAGAGTCCGGACCGACGTCGAGACCCATCCAGCCCTCCGGAATGTTGTCAACGGAGACGACTTGCGTGTTGGCGTCCGCGGCGAACTTGTCGGCGACGACGACGTCCGTCGGGAGCAAGAGCTTGACGCCCTTGGCTTCAGCCTTGGCCATGAGCTCCTTGGCGAGGTCAATCTTGTCGTCCTCGACGAGGGAGGCACCGACGGACTTGCCGAGCGCCTTGTAGAAGGTGAAGATCATGCCACCACCGAGGATAATCTTGTCAGTCTTTTGCAACAAGGACTCGATGACGCCAATCTTGGAGGACACCTTGGAACCGCCGACGATGGCGCAAAACGGGCGCTCCGGGTTGGAGACGGCACCGTCGAGGTAGTCGAGCTCCTTTTGGAGCAAGAAACCGGCGACGTTGGTCTTGCAGTACTTGGTCACACCTTCCGTGGAGGCGTGGGCGCGGTGCGCGGTACCGAAGGCGTCGTTGACGAAGATGGTGGCGGAGCCCGCGAGCTTCTTCGCGAAGGACGCTTCGTTCTTCTCCTCCTCCTTGTAGAAGCGAGTGTTCTCGAGCAAGCAGATGGAACCGCTCGGCATGGAGGCGACCGCCTTGGAGACTTCATCACCGATGCAATCATCGATCTTCATCACCGGGCACGAGAGCTTTTCGGACAATCGCGCGCCCACCGGGGTGAGGCGAAACTTATCCTCCGGGCCAGACTTCGGGCGACCCTACGCCGAGACGACCGCACGAGACGCGCACGAACACGTCAGTCTTCGAACACGCGCACGAACACACAAAAAATGAAACAAACGACATCACATCACGCGTCTCTCTCTCTCCCCGATCATCACGAATCACGTATCGCGTCCCGGTCGCGTCCCCGCGCGTCCCTCGGCGCGGCGCGCGCCCCTATCCACAATTAATCAATCCCATCCCACACGCACCAAATGCGACGTCACGAGCACTTTCGCCCCGTTCTTCGTCAAATACTCCAACGTCGGCACCGCCGCGCGAATTCTCGTGTCGTCGGTGATGTTCAAATCCCCATCCAACGGCACGTTCAGGTCGCATCGCACGAACACCACTTGATCCGCGAGGTCATCCTTGGTGAGGTCGCCCACGGATTTCTTGGCGTCGCATCGAACGACGCCGCGCGCGGAAACCTTGGCGCGAGAGGTCTCGAGAGGAGACGCGCGCGCGGTGGTAAAACCGGAGAGAGTGGCGAGTCGGGCGGACATCGTGTGCGTCGAAGAGTGACGCCGCGCGCACGCGCGCGATCGACCATTCGATCCGATCATTCGATCATTCGATCATTCGATCATTCGACCCATCGACCATTCATTCGACCCATCGATCATTCGACCCATCGATCATTCATTCGACCCATCGATCCATCGACCCATCGACCGATCGACCGATCGACCGATCGACGGCGCGGTCGAGGTGTGGATGAGATTGATGAGTCGTGATCGGTGAAAATACCCACACGTGGACGAGGCCACGAGACGTGGGTGTCGAGAGGGGGGGTGCGTGGGGAGTCGTGATCGGTGGAATCAGAACCCACACGACCGCGAGGAGGGGGCGCGCGAGAGAGAGAGAGAGAGCGAGAGAGAACAGAGAGAGAGAGAGAGAGAGACAGAGAGAGCGCGAGAGAGAGGGTCGCGGGAGAGGGTCGCGGGAGAGGGTAGGCGAGGCGTTCGGTTTCTATGCGTTCTATGGTGTCGCGTCGTGACGCGATGTCGATGACGACGCGGCGTTCGGGGGTGGACTCGGGGGCGGCGTCGGCGGCGGACTCGGCGGGGGACTCGGCGCCGCGCTCGTCGAGGGCGGAGGAGGAGGCGAGGGCGCGACGCAATCGTTCGCGGTGATGTCGCCGTGGGATGGACACCAGTGGTCGGTGCCGTAGGTTTCGCACCCGAGACGACAGACTTTCTCTCGGAAGACGTCGATGGTGTCGGTGAAGTAGCGCACGCGGGGTCGGTCGGCGTCTTCGAGCGCCTCGTAGTGCCCGCGCGGTCTGACTTCGGATTCGGCGCACGATAACAGGGCGTTGGGGCAGACTTGCCAACACGACGTCGATCCCACGGCGTCGTTGGATTCACCCGCGGCGCACGGAATGCACGCGTCGATGGATGATCCACCGGATTCGACGCCGTACGTACCGACGGGACACGGCGTGCACGTCTCGGCGCGCTTTTCGGAATACGTCCCGGGCGCGCACGGCACGCACGCCGCGCCCGCACCGCCTCCGGACGTACCCGCGGGACAATCCGTGCACGACGTCGCACCGATCGTCGCGTCGAACACCGATCCGGGCCCGCTCGTCGGCGCTCGAAGCGTGCGCGTCGTCTTGGCGTAATACTCCTCGAGCGTGCTCTGTCCGCTCGTTCCCGGTCCGCACGGCGCGCACCCCGTGGGATTCGCCACTCTCGAGCTAAACGTCCCCACCGGACACGGCGTACACGTCGCTTGCCCCTTTTCCGAGTTATACCACCCCGCCGGACACTCCACGCACGCGTGTTTCGACGACAACCCCTGCACCGTCCCCGTGGGACACGGTTCGCACGGACACTGATAAAACCCCGCGTTCGCGTCCTCCGTCGCCCCGTCCACCGCGCAATCCACGCTCTCCCCGCTCCCGTCCTTACACGGCAGCCTACACTTCACCACATCGCATATCGATCCCGGACAACACCCCACCCCTCGCCCACCACCGGCGAGACACGCGTTGTCGTCGCTCTGAAACACCGCCGTGCCCGCGTTTTCAGAAAATTGCACAAAGATGGCTGTTTGCCCGCTCGCCACGCAGTTATCTTCCTGCGCGCGCGCGTTGACTGCGAGCGCGAGAACGTAGGCGGAAACGACGACGGAGACGACGACGCGTCGACGGTCGCGAGACCGACGACGAGACGCGACGCGCGTCGACGTCACGACGGATGCCATCGGTCGACCGATTCGATTGCCCGTTCGTCTTCGTCGTCGCCCGCGGCTGACGCGTCTCGCGTCGCGCCTCGGTCGTCTCGTCGACGACGATCTCGAACGAACGAACGAACGAACGAACGAACGAACGAACGAACGAGCGCGGTGTTCGCTCGAAGCGCCTCTCGCGTCCCGTCGACGGACGTCGGCGTCGATTGCGGACGAAGACGCCCCCCGCGGCTGATGATGGTGTCTGTCTCCACCATGTACACTGTTTACCCATACGAATTGATTGCATGGAAAGACAGACGACAGACACATTCTTTCGTGCATTCGTGTCCATCGCGCGCGCACGCACCGTCGATCGACGATACCGCGAGAACGCGCGCGCGCGCACCGAGAGACGCGACCCGAGTCGTCCTCGTCGTCGGTCGGTCGTCCGTCGACGCGCGCGTCGGTCCCCATCGATCGGATCGATTGGTGGTGGTGTCGTGCCCATCACCAATCGACGAGTCATGACTCGAGACCCAGTCCCCATGCGCCGCACCACGCATCCACGCATCCACTTTGACGTCATCCATCGACGCGCGTGATTCGCGCGTGATTCGCGCGTGATTCGCGTCGTGGACGCGTTCGCGGACGCACCGATACCGTCTCGTTCGTGCGCGCGCGTTTCTGGACGCGCCCGACGTCGCGCGCGGCGTCACCGACCGAGATCATCCGCCGACGGTGGATCGGCGGCGCCTCGAGAGGTCAACGCGACGACCGACCGAATCCGACGCGTGCGAGAGTTCCATGTACGGCATCGCGCGCGAACGCGCGAGGGATGACGCGGAGGATGCGATGGAGGCGGAATCGCGCGCGATCGAACGACGGGCGACGGCGTTTTTGTTGGATGATGTCGACCTCGGCGACGCGTGGCGGGACGACGACGGCGACGGCGAAGACGAAGACGACGAAGAGAATCGAGGCGCGCGAGAGCGAGGACGGGGACGATCGAATCGACGGGGGGGGAGAACGATGACGGAGGAGGAGGAACGATCGGGAACGGTGATGGGTGAACGAGTCGGACGACGGGAGGTGGGGGAATTTCAAGACGCGCGCGTGCGGTTTCGGCTCTTGTGCCCGACGGCGCGCATCGGACGCGTCATCGGAAAGGAGGGGAAGGTGATCAAGGCGACGCGCGCGGAGACGGGGGCGCGGGTGAAAGTGGCGGCAGCGACGCGGGGGGTGGATGAACGCGTGATTCTCGTCGCGAGTGGGGATGAACTCGCGGGAGGGGGTGAGGAGGAGGAGGCGGAGGGCGACGCCGACGGGGAACCGACGACGGCGGAACGCGCGTTGTTTAGGATTTTCGATACGATTTCGGGAGACGGCGCGACGACGACGACGACGGAGACGACGCACTCGGGCGCGAGTTCCTCGGAGAGCGGTGAGAATGGACGAGATTTGAGCGCGAGCGGTGGACGCGCGAACGCGGCGGCGCCGATTTGTCGATTGTTGATTCCGCGCGCGCAGGTGGGAAGCCTCATCGGGAAAGGAGGCGCCGTCATCAGCGCGATTCGCGCGAGCTCCGGCGCGACGGTGCGCGTCATGCCGGCGACTATGTTACCCGCGTGTGCGAATCGTGGAGATGAATTGTTACAGATCACCGCCCCCGCGCGAGACGCGGAGGGCGCGGAGCGAGAGGCCGACGTCGCCGTCGCGCGCGTGCGGCGAGCGCTGCGCGCCGTGGCGAAACACCTGCGCGAGTTTCCGACCAAGATGACGACGTCGAGCGAATCGAATCGTACGCCGCTCGAGGCGTTCATGATCGGGGCGAAGACGACGAACGGCGCGGCTGGGGACGTCGACGGCGTCGCGGGACAGATGTCCACGCGCATGAATCTCAACGGCGTGTACGTGCCGGGCGGGACGGAGATTACGTTTCGTTTACTCTGCCCCGTGTCGAAGACTGGAAGCGTCATCGGACGCAATGGGGAGGTGGTTCAACAGATTCGAAGCGAAATCGGCGCCAAGATCAAGGTGTGCGAACAAGTCAACGACGCGGATGAGCGCATCATCTGCGTCAGTTCCATCGACGACGGGTTGGCGCCGATGATTTCCGCGCAAGTCGCCCTGTTTCGCATCTACCGGTGCATCGTCGAGAGCGGTGGTAACGACATTCCCCTCCCGTTCAGACTTCTCGTGCAGACGTCGCAAATCGGGTGTCTCATCGGTAAGGGTGGCAGCATCATCAAACAGATTCGCGGCGAAACCGGCGCCACCGTGCGCGTCTTGCCGTCGAGCGCGCTCCCCGCGTGCGCCAACGAGGACGACGAGCTCTTAGAGATTGGTCAGTGGCCGGCCGACGCGTGCGCGCTGGGCATTCGCATCGTCAGCGGTCGTTTGCGCGGCAACATGCGTCACAAGGCGGCCGAGCGCATGTCCGCCGCCAAGCCCGCCGCGCCGACGTCCTCCCCGAGCGTCGCCCTCTCCGCCGCCGCCGCCGCGACGTGGCAACAAGCCGAGCTCATGTCCATCGGAATGACGCAGACCGAGTACGAGCCCATGGATCAAACCACCACTCTCCCCAGCGCCGTGTCCGCCCTGCGTTCGACGCCCGTGGAGATCGTTCCGGGCGTCACCGCCGTCAACAGCGCGCACATGACCATCGCGTCGCAGCACATCGGAAGCGTGTTGGGTCGCGGCGGCGTCAACATTTCAATCGCGCGTCGGGCGAGCGGCGCACGCATCAAACTCTACCCCGGCGCGACTAATCGACCGGGAGGTCGACGCACGCAAGACACCGAGCGTTTACTCGAGATTAGCGGATCGAGCGAACAAGTATCCGCGGCGCAAGACATCGTCCGACGCTTCATCGCGTCCTCGGGAGCCATGCTTCCCGAGCTCGCCCATCTCGCCGCGAGCGCGTCACCGACCACCAAGAACATCAAGGATGAGCCCATTTTCATGATCTCTTGATGATTTCCTTCTCTTTACCTCACTTCAACCGACAGCGCGTCGCGCGAGGTCATCACCCGGACGCCGCCGCGACGACGGATTTCGCCACTCTTCTAGGTTGTCATTCCCATCCAATCGCTTCGTCGCACGAATCGCACGAATCGCGACTCCACGCCATCGTTTCCCATCTTTCCTTCTACTCGTACCATTCCATCGTATTACACACTAAAACGTAAAGTTAATCCCGTGTCCCGTATCGAATCCGAGCACGTCGAGCAACCCTCTCCCCGCGACGGCTTCCACCGCCAACAGCGACCACCACCCCACCATGCTCGCTCGACCGTTCCACCGCTCGGCGTTATCGACGAACCCGAACGTCGCCGGTCTTTGCACCGGGATCACGGGGGGTTTGGGCACGCCCGCGGGCGCGTCTCGCGCGCGCATCTCCATCTGCGCGCGCCGGTCCTCACCCTCGGCGATCGCCTCGCGCACGAGGTCACCGACGAGGTCGAGAGGGCCCGCGCGCGTGGTGTGGAGACGACGACGCGCGGGAGACGACGACGAGGGGCGTCCGCGGGAGAGGACGCGGGGAATGGGCGCGCGCGAGGTGAGCGTGGATCGCATCGGCGACGGTGTGTGCGGTGTCATGCATTCGGGGCGTCGACGTCATGATGTGGTGTGGATAGAGGGGGGGGGGGTTTGGAGGTGTAGGACTCGTCGTGGGCGCGCGGCGGGACGCGGGGGACGCGGGGTGGGTCTCGGTCGGTCGGTTTCGTGATGACGACGACGATGATGATGATTGATGATGATGTTTGATGAATCTATCGCGAGAGGTGAGGCGTGGGTGGACTCGTGGGTGGAGGCTATTCGGACTCGGAGGCGGCGGCGGCGGCGGCGGCGCGACGAGAAAAGTCGAAACGCTCGACGAGGGACATGCGTCCGCCCGCGGTGAGGTCGAAGATGAGGCGAGAGTATTCTCCTCGTGCGCTGATGATGATGCATGAATCGGGGTCGGCGGCGGGGAAGGTGACGAGGGAGCGCGCGGTGGAGGGAAGTTTGAACTGCGCGCGCGACCACTCGCTGCTAAAGTACTTTGGAAGTACTTTTTTCACGAACCCCGCGGTCGGGGAGGACGACGTCGCCCTGCCGTCGCCTCGCGTCGGCATCGGGGATCCAGACGCCGAGTTTGAGCTCGCGGTGGGGGTGTTCAGAACCTTGAAGATGTGCACCGTGCCCTTGTCGCTCGTGACGCCGAGCAAGTCCTTCTTCGGCGAAAACGCGAGCGAGTACACTCGCGCTCGATCGGATCCGCGTCGAAACTCGTGCAACAGCGAACCGGTGTGCGTGTCGAACACACGAATCAGCGTCCCTTTCTCCGACGCCGTCGCCAACAGCGCCCCGTCCGCGCTCAAGCCCAAACACGCCAACGCGGCTTCGTGCGCGGCTATAAATTTCGTCGTCCCTATATCAAACAGTTCCACGCGAACTTGCCCTCTGCTCAACCCCGGACACGCCATCACCGTGCGCTCCGTCGTGGGCGATATGACGCACAACCCATCGTCGTTCGTGGCCGTGTCCACCTGTTGCTCCATTTTCAAATCGGAAAAATTGTACACGAAAATCTTATGCGACAACGCCACCACCACCTTATCTCGTCGCAGACGCACCGCGCGCACCGGCACCTTGAACGCCAGCTCCCCTATGCACCGTCCCTGATGATCGTCCCAGATCATCACCTTGTTCGGAGAAAACTTGGGCTCCTCGCCGCCGCCCACCAAGGCTAAAATATTACACCGAAACAGCATCTCCACCGCGCGCACCCCCCCGTCTCGAAACGTCCGCCCGAACGTCTCCCTGTACGGCGACGTGTTATACACCGCGAAACCACGTTCAGGGCCGTTCGCTCGCGCCACGGCAAAGCACGCGCCGTCCTGATTATAGCTCACCGACACCTCATCGTCTTCGGGCGCATTCTTCATTTGATTCCGCGCGCGACGCGCGAATCTCTCCTCACGCGTCGCTTCGCTCGATCCGACGCGCGACTCGACGCACCGCGCGCGAGCACAAACTTCTCGTCGACGCGCGCGCGTCCGTCGAGGGCGCGTCGCGTCGCGCGTGAGACTATGAAGCGGCATCTGGAAGTTACAGGACGGTGGTACTTTTCACGGCGCGCGCGCACCGCCAGACGACGAAACGAGGATCGAGAACGTCGCGTTCGACGCGAAGACCGTCGATGTCGGCGGCGAGCGAGCGCGTGGGAACGTACCGTTGCGCGACAAAGTACGCGACGCCGTCGTCGGTGAGTCGGAGGGGTAATCCTCGAAGAAACTCTCGAAGCGGCGCGAAGTCCGCGGCGAGACCGAGGTGCACCGGCGGATTGCTCAGAATGAGATCGAAACGTTTTGAGGCGTCGAGGGAGGTCCATCCGTCGGAGAGCACGCGCTGGACGTTATCGCCGTCGAGGTTTTTCTTCGCCGCCTCGAGCGCCAACGCGTCGGCGTCTAGGAGATGGAGTTTGGATTTCTTCGCCCGGCGTCGAACCGCCTCGGCGATGACGCCGTTCCCCGAGCAATAGTCGAGGACTCGGAGCTTGGATTTCTTTTCGATCGTCGGAAGCACGCGACGGAGGAGGAGCGCGGTCATGACGTCTAAACCACCGCCGGCGAATAATCCCGGATACGAAATCCAACTCGACGACGCGTCGGCGCTCGACTCGGCGCCCATCGCCTCGCGCAGATCCAGACGTTTCTTCTCCCGCCACTTTTTCAGCTCCTTGCCTTTTTTATCCGGTTGCGCCGTCGTTCGCACGCAGTGCACGACGCCGTGTTCGTCGTCGTGCATCGTCAATTTAGCGCGTTCGAATAATTCCTGCGTAAAGATGGTGACAAAAACATCAAGATTCGTCGTCAGTCCGCCGTCGACGCGACCAACGCGCGCAAACGTGTAGCGAACGTTACGAACTCGAAGGTCGCTCGGTGACGATCGATCGAGGCTCATTTTTATTCGCCCGATGACGCGACTCGCGCTCGGGATTGGATGGTCCCTGTGAGAGCGGCGGAGGTCGCGAGTCGTCGTTCCTGTCGCGCCGTCCAAACGGGCCTCGACGCGCGGCGATTCGTCCGCGCGCCGAGGTATGCCGGCGCTTTTTCGGAAGAGAGAGAAAAAGAAAACGACCACGTCTCGCAGATTTCGCGCGCGCGCGTACGACCACGTCTCGCAGATTTCGCGACGCACCTTTGGTAAATCAGACGCTACCGAGCGTAACCCTTCCGTGACCGCGCCGTAAATCCACACGTCACCGCCGAAGGCGACTCGCGCCGCGACGACGGAGGCGATCATCGCAAATGACGCCTTGGTCGGCGGTAATCGTACGACGGCGGCGCCGAAAAACCCATCGCCTTCCGATGCGCTCTCCGGCCAAGGCGTTCCCTTGATGACGTCACCGCAACTGAACCTGTGCCAAGAGACGACGCTCCATCCCACGCGTCGTAACTTTTTCTTCACCGACCCCGTCGAATCGTCGACGACGAACGCGCGCGCGTCGGCGGCAGCCAACGGGGCGTTCGGCGCGCGCGCGAGCATCGCTTCGGCGCTTCCCCGTTCGAAATGGTCCCTACACGCGTCAATCTCGGCGCACGTCTCCGCTCCGCGCGCGCGAAGCATGTCACGAATCGTCGACAGAGCGTCGGAGTCGTCTTCGAAGACGTCTTCGAAGACGACGTCGAGTCGACCCACCGTCTGCCAATCGAACGCGTTCGAATGGCGGTGTACGGCGTCGATGATTTCTCTCTTGAGTCTGTCGCCGTCGGAGAGACTGGTGTGGAGCCTCAATGCCTGCGTCGTCTCGACGACAGCGGCGAGATCGGCACCCGAGAGCGTCGACGCGCGCGTTTTCAATCCCGTCGCCGCGAATTTCGCCACATCCGGCAAAAGTCTCGCGTCCACGCGCACCGCCCCCGCGGCGTACACGACGTTGGCGAACCCTTGCGATGTAAACTTCGACGTTTTCGCGATGGCGAACAGGTGCGTGACGAGTTGTTCGGCGTCGCGCACGTCGCTCGTCCCCGTCGTCGCGACTTTTCCCGCCGCCCACGCGGCGTTGGCGACGGCTTGCGCGCTCCACTGTTTCGGCTGTTTCTTCGCCATCTCCTTTGCGCGCGCGATCAGCGGCTCGGCGTGCGTCGCGGCGTCTTTCCATCCATCCCCCACGTACGTCGCGAGCGCCCAGAGCGCGATGCTCATCTCCTCCGCGCGCGTCTCCGCGGAATCCGCGAGCCTCCGTACCAAGGCGCGCACGCACGCGTCGTCTAATTTCCTTCTCAATTTCGCCGCCCCCCACATCGCGTTCGCCGCGTCCTGCGCGTTCGCATCCTCGGCGCGCGCCTTTAAAACATCCACCGCACCGTTCACCGCCCGTCGCGCCCACGCGTCGTCCACGAACGGTCCGCACCTCGTCTTCGAAACCGTCGCCGCCGCCCACACCGTCGTGCTCGCCGCTCTCGCGTCGGCGCCGTCCGCACCGATATCCACCGTTCGTCGACACAGCGCCGTCACGCACTCCCCGAGCGCTCTCTCACTCCTCTCACACCACGACGACGTCTTCTCTAATCGACTCACCAATTTCGCCGTCGCCCACGTCCCCGCGCTCGTCGATTTCGCGTCGGCGCGCGGCGCGTCTCTCGCGCACGTCGTCGCGCGTTCAATCATTTTCTCCACATCCATCTCCTCACCCTCGCGCTTCGCCATCGAATGCATCCACCACAACGCATCGCTCTTCACCGTCGTCTCCTTCACCCGTCGTCTCTTCGCCTCGATCGACCGTCGTTCGTCCTCTTCGCGTCGTCTCGCGCCCGCGCGCCGTCGCTCGACGCGTCGCCGAATCACCTCCTTTGCGTCCTCTTCCCCGCGTCTTCGCTCGTCGTCGACGTTCGAGAACCCGGCGTCGCGAAGTTTGACCAAGGTGTCTTCGACCGTGCATCTCCATCGCGCGAGCCGTCGCTCGACGTCGTCGTCGTCGCGCGCGTCGTCGCTTTTTTCGATCGTCCCGGCGGCGGCGAGTTCCATCGTCTTCGCCGTCGCCTCGCGCAGTTTCTTGCGAAGCGCGCGGGCGTACCGCTCGTCCGACGGTCGCGACTCGCGTCGGCGCGCGTCGCGCATGGCGACGCGCGTCGACGACGACGGACGAGCGGAGACGAGTGCGGGACGGTTGGGTGGCGGGTCGGGGGTGTCTGGATATGTGTATGGGCAAACAGTGAGACATGGAGACATGGAGACAGAGACGTCACGACGCCGCGCGCTCGTAGACGAGCACGCGACGCCGGAGCTCGCGGTCGACCTCGACGTGGGCGTGGTGGAAAGATTCTGTGAGTCGGTAGTCGCGAGCGGTGAGCCAGTGGGCGGCGCGGCGCGCGTCGGCGTCGAAGAGGACGACGACGCGAGGAAGAGACGGGCGCGCCGCGTCTTCGGCGGCGTCGTAGGCGGTGGATAAATACAGCGCCGGATCCGCGGCGAAGCGCGCGGAGGCGTCTTCGCCCGGAGGGACGTCTGGGGAACAATCGAGGAAGGACATGGCGACGTCGGCGTGGACGTGCGAGTAAAACGGCGTCTGGTGGCAGGGCGTGGCGAATAACACGCCTCCGTTCCGCGTGAGGTCCGCGGTGCGCGCTAATCGCGCGATGTACGGCATGACGGCGATCGTGCCGGCTTGGTGCCACATCGAGGTGTACGCGCCGGCGATGACGTTGGTGACGACGACGAAGGCGACGGCGACGCGGCGACGTCTCGACGGCGTCGACGCGGACATCGTCGACGCCGCGCTGACGATGGACGCGCTCATGCACGGGAGTAAGAATCGAAACTCTTTGTGCGCGGCGAGTGAATACCCGAAAATCGTCCAAAACGTCACGACGAACGCGTGCGGGGCGGCGCGCCGGTTTCTCAAAAATCCCGAGAGCGCCGCCGGCGTCATCGTGCCCATGACGGCGGGATACCCCTGCGTGAGGTACCAGTGCCACGGATGCGCGCCGTATATCGCGCTTCCACCGCCGAACACGTTAAATCGCACGAAATTACACGGTACGCACGTCCACTCGCCGTAAAACAGTCTGTCCACGCACGCCGACGCGAAAAAGACGAGACTCACCGTCGGCGCGACGTCCGCCGCCGCGAACCGCGCCTTCTCCCTCCACGTCGCGTCTCGCGTCGTCAAGAGCGTTCTCGCGCCCAACGCCACCCACAACACCCCACTCGTCGGTCGAATCACGCACGACAAGGCCGCGAGCGCCACCGCACGTCGTCTTCGCCTCGCCCCGCCGACGCCCGAACCGAGCGCCTCGAGCGGCCAATACACCAACGCCCACGTCGTCAGACACGCCTCGACGCAGTTTGAAAAACTCCTCGTCTCGCAAAAGAAGACGAACCAATTCACCAGTCTCAGAAACACCGCCCATCTCGCGCACGCGTCGCCGTGAAACCGTTTCGCTAATCGAAAACACGCCGCGTCGTGCGCCGCCGCGACGAATGCGTGCAGCCACCTGGGCGCATTCGTCGTGAACCAAGCGCTTCGCAGGCCCACCGCATCGCCCGCGGCGTACACGGCGGCGTATAACAGAGGGTGCGCGTACCCTCGAAGCCGTGCCGACCACTCCCACGTCGCGTGGCCGTAGCCGTAGACGATTTTGTGCGCGATTTCGGGCCCTTGCCAAAACTCATCCGCGTTGAAAAACGTGCGCACGACGCGCGCGTTGCAAAGCCTGAACGCGACGAGGAGGACGAACGGGCGCGTGAACAGGTGCACACCGTGCGCGCGCGGTTTTCGATCGCGCGCCGGCGGAGACATTCGCGAGTCGAGCCGATGTCTGGAGACGCCCAACCGTCTCCGAATCGAAACCGACGGAGACCGGGACGGGACGGCATGAGTGCTCGAGGCGATCGCGTGCGTGTGGGTTACACGTGTGTCTGCGCGTCTATGCGAATATTCCATCTAACCGATGCGCGTTTTACTCGTCGTTCGACTGAGTTTCGTGGGCGAGCGAAGACCTTCGAGCTCCGCGGACGCCGGCGCCCCGGCGACGACGATTCTCGGTGGTTTTTCACCACCCCCTTTTTCACCAACCCCCTTGACCGGAGACGACGATCTCGCGGCGACGTCCGCGCGCGCGTTCGCCTCGATTTGGCGCCGATCGGCGCTGTCGATGAGATTTCTCACGCTCTCTCGCACCGCCGGTTGCGACGCCAACGCGCCACACGCCGCCACCACCAACGTTGCCACCATCTGCAACACCCTCAATCGACGCGTCACCTCCTTCACCGCCCGCTCTTTCGCCTCGAGGACCGTCTTGACGGTGTCCAGCGTGCTTCGAAGCGCGTCGGCGTCGTCAAAGTATTCCCTATCCTCCGTTCTAAACGCCGCCAGCGCGCGCGAGAGCGCCTCGGCCCGCGCCTCGTTCGTTCGCCTCGCCGCGCGTTCGCGCGTCAACGCCGCCCCACACGCATCCAACGTCTCCGGCGCGTCTTCCACCGACGCCATCGCGTCCGAACCGACGACGCGCGCGCCGCCTCGCGTCAACGCCGCGACGTCGCCTCGACACGTCTCCAACGCCGCCGTCGCCCTCGCGTGTTTCCCGCGCCACCGCTCGATCGATCGTCCTCTCGACGCGCACACGAGCGTCACGACGACCAATCCACCGATCGCGCTTCGCATCGCGAGCGTCGCGCGCGCTCGCGACGCGCGAGACGCGCGCACTTGATGCTCTTTCATTTCGCTGAAATCTCTCGCCGCCGCCTCGTTGAGCGCCTTTTGCTCGGCGAGCTTGCGACGAAGGGCGTCCATCTCCGCCTCGGGCGCGCGCGCGCGCGAGGGTGACATCGCTCGGTCGGGCGTCGTCGACGCGGACATGACGCGCGCGACTCGGAGTGACGATCGATGGGCGCCCGTCGCGAAACGTTTCGCGCGCGCGCGCTCCGCGCGGCGGCGTACAAAACTACAAAACGCGCGCGATCGGCGCCGTGTCCTTCGTCCGTCGGATCTCTCGCGTCGTCGTTGTCATGCGCTCTACTCTCGCGAGGTTTCCGGGGTCAAAGCGTCTCGCGCGCGCTCGAGCACGAAGCGCGCGGCGTCGCGACGCACGCGAGCGTTGTACGCGGCGCACGATTTTCTCTGCACGCATCTCGGACACCCGTCGGTTCGTTCGCATTCGCACGACGACACGATGTCGATGGCGTCGCGCACGAGCTCGGGTAAGATTTTGGCGGCGCGCGAGGCGATGCCGACGCCGCCGAGGTGACGGTCGTAGAGAAGGATACGAACCGGCGCGTAGCGTCGACGGCGCTCGCGGCGGAGATCCGGGACGAAACATTCGCACCCGACGTCGTCGTCGCCGCACGGAACGCGCAGAGGGAGGGCGTTGAGGATGGCGTGAGAGGCGGCGTGCACACCGGCGCGAAGATCGATGCCGGCGTCCTCCGCCTCGGCGACGACGGCGTCGGGGACGCGAAACCACGCGGCGACGGTGCGAAACGTCGTCTCGCGCGGCGGGAAGGATTCGTGATCGAACGCGGCCAACGACCCGCGCGAGACGCGACTGAAACCGGTGAAAACGGTGCGCACGGTGACGTCGTCGCACCGAACTTGGGTATCGGCGTCGGTGTACGCGCGCACGCCGCCGCGGACGACGCACGTCGTCTCGTGTTTCACTCGCGTGAAATATTTCACGTCGGCGGCGCGAACGAACGCGCGCTTGCGCTCGAGATCGAGCTTCGAGCACATCATCGTTCGGCCTCGGTGCGCGTACACCGCGCCCTCGTAGACTTCAAAAAAAGCCTTGGACGCCTCGATGTTGGCGATGACTTTCTCGCGAGCGCCGCCGACGTCCACCACCTCGAATCGTTCCTCCTCGATTGTTCGCACGCTCACGTCGAGCGCGGGCGCGCGGGCGCGCGGCGCGAGAAGCGGTTGAACGACGCGCGCGTTCGGGTCCCACGGCGTCGTCGAGCGCGCGTCTCGACAGAGTTCGCCCGACGCTAGTAATGTACCGGCGACGTCGAGCGCCGAATCGCCAAAGTACGTCTCATCCGCGCCTGGATTCCCGAATAACGCGCGCTCGTACGCCGCGCATGTCAAATGTTGCGCTAAAATCGTCGGATTCTTGGTCCACACGTGCGACGTCTCCAACGGCGCGTCGAACAACGCGCGAGGTCGTCGCATAAAGTGTTGGTCGAGAGGTCCGTCGAAGGCGACGTACACCGAGAGCGCACGTCCCTCGCGCCGACCGGCTCGACCGGCTTGCTGCCAGAGCGAGGCGACTGAACCCGGAAAGCCTAAATGTATCGTCGCGTCGAGCGATCCGACGTCGATGCCGAGCTCGAGCGCGTTCGTCGCCGCGACTCCGAGCAATGCACCCGAAAACAGTTCTTTTTCGATGACGCGTCGCTCTGATGCCTCGTACCCACCTCGATACGACGCCACCTTCTCCGCCAAGCGCGGCGCCGCGTCGCGTAACATCTCTCGCGCGTACATCAAGACCAATTCGCACAGCTTGCGCGTCTTACAAAACGCCAAACATCGAAGATTGCGTCGAACGCACTCGGCGAGAAGTCGGGCCACGTCCACCACTGGACTCGCCCTCGCGCCGTCGTTCTCGTCCTCCTCGCGCGCCCCTTCCTCGTCCGCGTCTCCCTTTTCGTCTCGCAACCGTTTCGCCGTCGCCGCTTTCCCGCGCTCGACGACGGCGGAGCGTCGACACTTTCGATTCGTCTTCTTCGTCGTCTTCGTCCGCGATTTCAACAGAGGATTCCACAGCACGAACGTCTTTTCCCCTCTCGGCGCCCCGTCGTTCGTGACCACCGCGATTTGATCGCGTTCCGGGGCGTCGTGTCCGTGATATCCTATCAAATCTCTCGCGTGTTCCAGCGGATTGGCCGCCGTGGCGGAACTGACGATGAATCTCGGCGACGACCCGTACGTCTCCGAGCAACACCGGCGCAATCGTCTCAAAATCAACGCCACGTGCGAACCGAACACGCCCGAATACGCGTGCGCCTCGTCCACGACCACGTACCGCAATCCGCGCAAGAATCGATCCCACCGCGCGTGATTGGGCAACACGCCGACGTGCACCGTGTCGGGATTGGTGACGACGACTCGACATTCGTCTCGCGTCGTCGCGCGCGCGTCTTCCGAACAGTCGCCGTCGTAGACACCCACGTCGAACACCGTCTCTTCGCTTTTCGGCACGCCGGCGAGGATCTGACGCAACGCGCGCACTTGATCCCGCGCGAGCGCCTTGGTCGGAAAGACGTAGAGCGCCGTGGCGGCGGGATCCGCGAGTAACGTTTCAATCACCGGCGCGTTGTAACACAACGATTTTCCCGAAGCCGTCCCCGTGGAGACAACGACGTGTCTCTCCACCGAGTTTTCATCGAGCATGACCTCCAACGCGCGCGCTTGGTGACTGAACAACCGCTCGCGAAGGTCGACGCCGACGCTCGCGAACGCCGCGCGCGCCGCGTCGCTCACGACGACGCGAGACGGAAGCGGCGCGCGAGACGCCGGTTTCGCGGCGAAACGCTCGACGTGCACAATTTCACCGCGCGTCGTCTCTCGCATGTGCTCGACGAATTCATCCACGTTCATCGATTCGTCGCTCGAACGGCGCGCCGTCGTCGTCGCCGTCGCCGTCGCCGTCGCCGTCGCCGCGCCTCTCTTTGTCCTTGTCTTTTTCGCCGCCCAGACATCGCGCAGACGATCGAGCGCGTCCACACCGACGAACGATGAACTCGCGCGCGCGCCCGTCGTCGTCCTCGCGACGTCCTCGCGCACTCGCTTCAATAAAACGTCGTCCTCGCGCCTCCGCGGCGTCGGCGTCGGCGTCTCCGTCGCCGTCGCCGCGCGCCGTCGGGACGCCGCGCGCGCGAACCCGACCACGCACACCCTCGACGTCTTCCCGCACCGTTCGAGCCACGAAGAGCGACCTCGAAGTTCGCGGTCGTCGCCGTCGACGAGATAACACCGCGCGCGGTGGTTCTCGACGCCGTACGCGCGCGCGACGGCGCGTCGAACGTCATCGATGGATGTCCCGGAATCATCGATGACGACGCGTTTTTCGACGCCTCGGACGTCCTTGGCGACGACGACGATCGCGGGTGACATGGTTCAGTGTCGCATGCGGTCGATGGTCGAGTCGTCGCTCGCGTCGGCGAGGTGTGTCGCGCGAGAAGGGAAGATGAATGAATGAATGAATCACGATGGTGGTTAAAGGAGAAACGGGTGCGCGAGCGCGGCGCCGACGTCCAATCTACCGCGAAGAATGAGGTTGCGCTCGGTGACTAAACGACACGCGAGGTCCCAGGCGATGCCGCCGTTGACGTCTAACGCGGAAAAGTCCCACGCGAGGGCGTCCTCGACGTCTGCGCGCCACGCGCGTAAATCGTACCCGGCGTCCCGGAGTCGCAGCTGAAACGCCCCGTTCGGTTGCATGACGTTCTTCCCGCGGAGCTGTGGGACGCAGATTTGGAGGAGGATGAGACCGATGGAGTAAGAATCGAATAGTTGTGGCTGCGCCACGGTCCAGAGGAGCGGGGCGAGGACGCCGCTGATCACCGGAGGCGGCGGCGGCGTCTTTTGAGACATGATGTATTGCTCGGGGGGCGAATACTTTGGATCTAAGAGCGCCTGTTCGGGATCAAAGTTTTCCCCGCTTCGCAGATCGCACGCCGCGCCGAAATCCACGAGTTTGAATCTCTTTCCCATGAGCACGAGATTGGCCGGTTTTAAATCTCTGTGCACGATGCCGATGTCGTGTAAACCGACGACGGTGCGCGCTAAATCTTTGATGACGCTCTTGGCGACTCGATTCACTCGTTTCGCCTCGCTCTCGTTCGCCCTCGCGCGCACGCGCAGGGCGTCCTCTAACGACTCTGGAAATCTGCGATCCTCTAAAAAGTCCTCCAACGTCGCCTCACCCTCCTCGTACGCCCACACCAAACACGGCGAACGCGCCCCCTCGACTTCGTAATACGTCCCCAAAAACTTCGCGCACCCGCTCGCCACCCACGGCGCGCGCGCGACGCGTCGATTGAGGTACGCCTCGGCGTTTTGCAACTGACTCGCACCCTCCACCGCGTTCGGAACCTTGACCACGAGTTCACGTCCCGTGCGCTCGTCCTCGCATCGATACACCGTGCCGAAACTCCCCGACCCCAATCGACGCCCCCGTCGAATCGCGCGCGCGTCAAACGACGTCTCCGCGATCGCCCCGATCGCTCGCGACACCGTCTGATCGAACGCCCACGGCACGACCCCGGGTCTGGCGATCAAATAAAACGCCAACGCGACGTATATTCCCAATTCAACCTCCGCGCCCCCCTCCGGTCCCGCGTACAGCGCGTACCCGCTCGCCCGCTCCGCCCTCGCCTGCGCCTCGATCGTCCTTCTCACCTCCACCGGCACGTACTCCCCGTACGCCGGACCGAGCGTCTTTTTCACCGCCTTGACCGCATCCGCCGCACCGTCGACGATGGGTTCGGGAACGTCGGGAAACAATCTCTCGAGCGCGCGCTTTTCCCCAGCCGTCGCCGCCGCCGCGCCGAGACGCGCGCCGCCGCTCCCCGCCGACGCCGACGCGACGCGCGCCGTCTCCCCGCGCGCTCGCGCGACGAAGACACCGACGCGCGACGCGTTCGACGCCTCGAACACCGTCGAGCGCGACGTCGCGCGCGAGAGAGAGCGCGTTCGCGCGCGAGCGGTGGATAAAGCGCGCCACCCCCTCGAGACTCCCGTCGTCGTCCTCCTCGTCGTCGTCGAGCACCGCGCGAGCGTCCGCATCGAAGCGAACGCGAGACGAGGTCGACTCGCGCGTTTCGGAGACGCCGGCGCGCGCGTGACGCCCACCGCGCGCGCGCGCGTGTGGCGTCAGTGCGCGCCGACGATGACGATGCTGACGACGGGGACGGGGACGTCGACGTCGACGGCTCGCGCGTCTCGACGGATTCGCGCGCGCGAACGACGACGCGTCGATGTCTCTCGCGCTCGAACGCTCGTTCGACGTCCGGGACGCGCGCGCGCGACGCGTGAAGACGGGGACGGTGGGAAGGATGACGAGGGGAAAATGACCGTCGGCGGTGGGGACGACGCCGCGCGCGCGGTGTCGGTCGCCGAGCGCGATGAGGGAGAAGGCCCGCGCGAGTGGGGTGTCGTGACGGTGGACGACGCGGAGACGACGGGGACGATGGGAACGAGGGGTGACGAAGGAGGGCATCTTCGTCGTCGACTCGACGCGTCGGGACGCGAAGACGACGACGACGAAGTCTCGCGAGAAGACGTCGACGACGGGGATGAACACCACGAGATCGTGTACGAAGAGTACGAGGAGGAGGTTGATTACGAATTGCACGATTACGTCGCGGACGCGAGGACGGCGTTGGCGCGATTGCGTCCGGATTTTACCTGGGACGCGTGCGCGCGCGAGGTCGCCGCGGCGACCGAGTCGCGGCGGGTGGAGTTTTTGAGCGTCAACGCGTCGAGGACGTCGGCCGCGGCGAGCGGTGCGTTGGACGCGCACTCGATAGTGGGCGTTGTTCTCGCCCTCGGGTCGCTGTGGAGCGCGAGGGCGATACGAATGGAGTTGGAGAAGCGAGGCGCGACGACGACGAGCGCGCGGGCGACGAGGGAAATGTCCGAGGAGGAGCGCGCGAGAGAGGCGGAACTTCGAGAGGAGCGTCGTCGTCGGGAGGAGGACGCGGAGCGCGAGCGAAGGAAACGACGGGATGAGGAAGAGGCGGCGGAACGCGCGAGAGAGGAAGAGCGCGCGCGGTTGCAAGCCGAGGCGGACGCGCGCGCGGCGGAGGAGGAGGAGAAGCGGCGAGAGGAGATGCGCGCGGAATTGAGACGACGAAACGCCGAGGAAAAAGCGCGATTGGAGGCGCGGTTGAAGCGAGAGGCGGAAGAGAAAGCAGCAAAACTGGAGGCGGAGCGCGCGGAGCGCGAACGCGAACGATTGGAGAGGGAGAAGAAGGAGGCGGAGGAGGAGGCGAGACGCCAAGTCGAGTGCGACGCGCGAGGCGAGACGCAAATGACGGTGAGCGCTGACACCTCCGTCGAGATGAAACGCGATCACGAGTCGGCGCCCGTGGAGGTAACGGTTACCGCGCGTGTGAGCATCAGTGAGGGCGCGACGGAGACGGCGACGTTTCGAGACGCGGACGAGGCGCGCGTCGCCGCGCTGCCCATATGCTCCGCCGTCGCTCGGCGCGCCGTCACCGCGTACGGCTCGGACGCGCGATTGGCGGACATGATCGGCAATGGGCCGCTCAGTAAGCTTCCAGGAATCGATGATTTAGAGTTTGAACACTGGACGCGCGTGATGCAAGCGCGCATGGATGGTGAATTACGCACGGCGATTATTCGATGCGGTGCGGCGCTCGAGGTGAAACTTCGCGAGAGCAAACGAGGAGGTTCGGAAACGAGCAAAGGGACGATTCGGTTTCAGCGTCGATGTTTACCTCTCGAGGACGCCGAGAATATCCTCCGACGAATGGAGCGGGCGGCGGATTGCGTGGCGAGCGAAATCATCGACGACGTGGACGCGCCGAGCGGCGGATGCGACGCCGCCGCCGAGATTCTCGCCGACGTGGAATTTTACGAGCTCGGTCAATTGCACGGGTTACACCCGTCCGTCGTGTACCCGGCAGAACACCCGAAGACTGGCTTATCGGGGGATCTCATGGCGTCCATGCTCACGCTGTCGCACTTTATCAAACGCGCGGAGCGCGCATACGAGGACGACGCGCGCGTCGGCGAACGCGCCAGACAACTCGCGGCTACGCTCGTCGGGCGAACCGCCGCCAAGCAAGGATCGTGGCGAGCGATGTACCTGGATGGATTCACCGGCGACGCGCTGACCGCGGCCGCGGCGATGGCGGACACCGTGCTCGAGGACACGGACGCCATTCGAATGTTTTTGAACGGCGCGGCGGAGGAGCAGCGCCGACGACTCGCCGGCGAGGAGAGCGCGTACGAAGAGGAATGGCCGGACGCGGATGAAATTCGCAAGAAGCGCTTGAAGGAAATGCGAGAGAATCAACCCATCACCGAACGGTTATTCGCGATGCGCAACGCCGCGCTGCAGATGGCGCAATCCGGATCCAAGGACCAGGCGAGACTGATGCTCGAGGAGGCGGTGGAGTTGCGGAAAAAAGACGTCGCGAAGAACAATAAAGACCCGGAGAAAACGGCGGAGACGCTTCCGGAACTCATCGCTCTCGTCCACGTGCTCGAATCGCGAACGGAGTGGGGAGATGACTTGGTGAGCGTACGACGGGACGTATTACGATGCGTTCGCGTCGCCGTCGACGACGTCGCCGCGCAGGGCGACGACGTCGCCTCGGTCGCCTTGCTCGAGTCGGCGTTGAACGAGTACGAACCTCTTCTGGGTTCGAACGACGAACTCGTCGTCGAGTATCGCGCGCGCGTGGAGGAACTGTGGGACTTGGTGGCGGTCGACGCCGATGAGCGAAGAACCGCCGTCGAAAACATCGCGGGCGGCGCCGGCGCCATCGCTATGATGACGGACGCGTACACGCGAGAACTCGAATCTCGTCGACGTCCCGGTGGATGATTCGCGCGCGCGCGCCGTCGTCGCTTTTATGCGCTCTTAATCACATCAATCACATCCTAGGTCAGCTTTAACGCGGTAATTCATATCCTCGTCGTCGATACATCGCGCGAAGAAGTTTCACCGTAACCGTCAACGCCGCGTCGGCCTCCTCGCGGGAAACGAGCTCGTCGTGCGATGTCTATTTCTTTTTCGCGAAGAACATTCGCGAAAAGCTTTGATTGAGTTCGGAAAACGCGCGCGTCGTCGCGTCTCCCGCGGCGGCGGCGGCGCGTTTGGTCGACGCCGCCGCGGCGCGCAGATGTTTGGTCGCCGTCTCGTCCCACGACTCGGGCGCTTGTTCCACGGTGTCTTGCTCTTCGTTCGCCGCGTTTTTGGCGATTTGTTCGGCGGCGGCGATGGATTCGGGCAACGCGCACGTCATCGCCGTCGTCGCCGCGCGAATGGTCAGGTAGGATGAAATCGCGGGCACGAGCTCGGCGACCAAGATTGGCGTATTCTCCGACGTGAACACTCCCGCGGACATGCGCTCGTAGAGCGAAATCGGAAGGCGGCGCTCGAACGCCGATTCGGCGGCGCGGTTTGCCTCGCCGGGACTCCCGCCGTGGCGTCGAACGAACTCGCGCGCGCGCTCGGAGGCTCTCGCGGCGTCTTTTTGTGCCTCGCGCACGGCGCGCGACCCGGATTCGAGCACGGCTCGAATCGCATCGTTCGTGCGCTCCTTGGCCTCGACGCCGAGACGACGTAATTTTTCATTCAACACGTCGCCGAGACTCTTTTGCGGCGCGTCGGCGTCACCATCGCCGTCGCCGCGCGCGTCGACATCCGCGGCGCGAAACGCGTCCTCCGTCTCTAAATCGCGCATCAAATCATCTAGTTCAAACTGTTCCACCGTCGGTCGAGCGGCCATGATGTCCACGGCGTTTGAACCGAAGAAACAGAGCAGCGCCGTGGCGACGGTGGAGGGTCGAAGTGTCGCCGCCGCGTCGTGTCGCGCGCCCATCGCCGCGATGGCGACGCAGAGGCGCATGCGAATCGTAAAATACATCACCAACGCAGGAAGCATCGTCAGAGGCGCCGCGAGCGGGCCGCCGAGCGAGAGCATGGTGCCCGCGGCGAACGATTTCGTGGCGTCGGCGTAAATCAACGTCTGTAAACTCGACGCCTCGAGTTCGGGATTGGATTCGAGGTGGCGCTCCGCGAGCTCCGCCGCGCTCGACACCGCGAAACTCGGCATGCCGCTCACGGCGCCGTTGATTATCTTGCCCAACATGTGATTCGCCGCGTGTTGCACGAGAGGCGACGACGACGACATCGTCGTCGTCGATTCCACCTCCCGAACGTCGCCCGAGACGGCGTCCCAAAAGACGACGACGTCTCTCGCGGGTTGATACTTTTTAATAATGTTCTCCGCTCTCTTCACGATGATGTCCCTGACGCGCTTGGCGAACGCACTCACCCACTCGCGCTCACGCATGGATGCATCGGCCCAAGCTAAACTCGCCGCCACCTCCGCCGTGGAATCGTTTTCTAATCCATCGAGCAATCGAGTCGTGTCCAACGCCTCGGCGAGCGGTATCCCGACGCGCGACGACGTCGCCTCCATCCCCAACGTGCGTTCGCCCTCGCACACGACGACCACGTCGGTGCCATCACCCTCCGCGCGCGCGCACATCGTGGCCATCGTTTCCACCGTCTCTTCGCGCTCGAACGTCGCCTCCGACACGACCAAGACGACGACATCGGCGTCCCCGTCGGCGCCGTCGCCCCGCGCCAAAACCGTCTCGTGCGTCACCACCACCCCGCTCGGTAACCCATCCATCAATCCACACGTCGCGGTTGTCGTCATACTCATCGAGGCGTCCTCGCGCGCGCACCGTCGCGCGTCACGCACCGCCACGCGCGTCGCCCGCTCGGCGTCCCGCGCCGACTCGACGCACGTCTCGAGCACCGACACCGACGCCGGCGCATCTCGAGGTAACGCGCGCCGCGCCGCGCCGGCGATGCACCGCGCGTCTCGCGCGATCGTCGCCAACGCATCCTGGTCGTTCCATTCGTCAGTCGTCGATCGTCGCGTCGCGCGCCCGATTCGCGCCCATCGCGCCCAATTCGCGCCCGAAACGTCCGAAACGCGCCGAGACGCCGCCGCACCTGCGTCACCACCGCGCGCGTCGTTAACACGTCCGTCCACGCGCCGAGATCGCGCGCGAACGTCGCGGACGCGTCGTCGTCGTCGTCCATGCGTCGGTGTGTCGTGTTGCTTGATTAAATATCCGACTCGACTAGGCGAGCTCAAACGCGGCGGCTAAATTCCGTTCGCTCGCGTCGTGTTTGGACGCCTTGGGGGGCGTCGGAAGGATGAATTCCTCGGCGACTGGATCTAGGGACGAGACGGGGTAGTCGCGGACGCGCTCTGGGGTGTCGATCTCGGCCGCCATGGCGCGAAGAGATTGCGAAATTTCGGGCAACGCGGCGTCTTCTTCTTCGACGACGTCTTCTTCTCGAACGTCGACGTCTTCCTCGACGACGCGTTCGTCGTCGACGATCTCGCTCTCCTTGGCCACGAGTCTCGCCATCTCTTCCTCCTCTTCGAGCTCGAATTCGGCGATGACGGCGTCCATGTCGGCGCCCGTCTCGGCGAGCATCTCGCGCAACTTTTCCACGCGGCGACCCTCTTGTCCCAGACACACGAGAAGGTCTTCGAGCTCCTCTCGCGCCTCGGCGCTTCCGATGGCGTAGCCCTCTCTGTACCCATCCTCTTTCCCGCGCGCGTACGCCTCGTCAACGGCGATTTCATTCACCGCGGGCGTCGCCGAGACGTTTTCCTCCAGACGCGCGCGCATCTCATCGCGCGTCTCTCTCGCCTCGCGTAATTCTTCCATCAACGTCTCCCGCGTCGCCGACGCTTCCTCTAATTCCTCAGTTTTCGCGTCTAACGCACTTCGTAATTCAGCAACCGCGGCGTCGTGCGCAGATCTCTCGATCCAATCGTCGTCGTCGCCGCCGTCCCAATACCACTCGCCGGCGTCGTCGTCGTATCTCCACCGCGGGTCGTACTCGTAATCCTCGTGGCCCTCGTATCCGTCCCACTGTTGTTCCTCCGTCCACTGGTGCTGATCTTCGTGCGTCTGCGCGTCGACGTGATCCACGGTGGACGTCGTCGCCGTCTCGACGCGCTCGTCCGAGACGACGGGAAACGCGGCGGCGGCGGCGCTCTCCGTCTCTGTCGTCATCGGATCGACGCGCGACGCGTCCCGGCGCCCGCCATCGACGGCGTCGCCGCCACCACGCGTCTCGGTCGTCGCCCAATCGTCGTACACGCCGAACTCCGGCGCGCCGTTGTCACCGCCACCGAATTCTGCGGGCGTCTCGTCGCCGAACGCTTTCGCGTCGACGCCCGCCGAGGTCGTCTCCGTCGCGTCCTCCGTCGACTCGATCGCGCCCGCCGACGCCGCGTCGGCACCGGTCACGACATCATCCGTCTTCACCGTCTCCTCCTCCGGTTCGCTCGCCGCCGATTGCTGCATCAACGCCAGAGGTTCCATCAAACGTTCGCGCTCGTCTTTGTCGCCCTCCTCCGCGGCTCGCGGCGCGGGCACGAAAAATTGCATCCCCGCGCCCGCCGCCGGCGCCGTCACCCCGCCGAATCCTCCGATCGGCGTCGCGCTCGGCACGAGCGCGCTCACGTTCGCCGCCGGCGCCGTCGTCGGCGCCGTCGTCAAACCGTCCCTGGCGAAGACGTCGACGTATCGCGAGCGAAGTCCCGCCGTCGCGCGCGGCGATCCCACGGTCGGCGGTCCCGCGTCCGATCCCGAAACCGACGCCGCCGCGCTCGGCGAACCATCGTTGGAGTCCTCGCGCGCGACGACGGCGCCCGTCGACGCCATCGGCGCGATGGGCGGCGCCCCGAGCGGCGTCCCGGCGGCGTTCGATTCGGACGCCGGCGCGCTTCCATCCACCCACGTCTGCGTCTTCTCGTCGAAATAAAACGACGACTCCATGCCGAGCTTGGCCTTGGTGACTTTCTTACCACCGCCCTGCGCGCGAGAGAAACGCGCCGCGCGCGCGTCAGCGAAGGCGCGAAAACGAAGAGAACGAGATGCGATGCGATCGTGGATTACGCACGACGCGTCCCGACGATGACGCGCGCGCGAGCGATACGCACAAAGCCGAGACGGGCGAACACGCCCTTGGGGGCGTCGTCACCGTCGGCCATGGCGACGAGACGGGAGACGACGCGGTGAGATGTGAGGGACGATGAGGAGGAGGCGCGGCGCGCGGTTGGTTTCGAGCGCGCGAGACGTCGGACGAAAGCGCGCGCGTGGGACGAGAGGATGCGCGCGTCGGACGAAGGACGAAAGCGAACGAAGTGAATGAATGTATCGCACTATGGAAATAACATGAGCTTTTGTGTGTCTACTGGAATGATCATATTGCGGTGAAAGAATGGCGTGAGGGGCGACGGCGACGAGATGCGTCGCCGGGCGCGCGGCGGTTTCTCTCCTCCTAATCTCTAAAGAAGATGCATGCCTGCGTGTGCGCCTAGTCGGTGCCTTCGTATTCACGCATTTGAGCGATGCGCTCGTCCTCGGCCGCCATGGCTTCGGCTTCGGCGCACATGCGCTCAATCTCCTCGGGAGTCAAGCGGCCGCGGTCGTGCTGTAAGCTGACGTTGGCCTCGACGCCGGTGACGCGATCCTTGGCGGTGACGGTCAACAAACCGTTGGTGTTGACCTCGAAAGTGACGTCAATCTTCGGTTCGCCGGCCGCGGCGCGCTCGATGCCAGAAATTTGGAACTCGCCGAGCAAGTGGTTGCCATCCGTGTTGGAGCGCTCGCCCTCAAAGATGCGCACGTCGATTTCGTCTTGGTTGTCGTAGACGGTGGTGAATTCGCTCTTCTTCTTGCACGGAATCGCGGTGTTGCGCTGCACAACCTTGGCGAATTGGCGGCCTTCGCACTCGACACCGAGCGAAAGCGGGACGACGTCCATGAGAAGGACGCGAGAAGTCTGCTTGTCGCGAACGCCCGCGAGAATCGCGCCTTGCACCGCCGCACCGTACGCAACCGCCTCATCCGGGTGGACAGACTTGTTGAGAGTCTTGCCGTCGAAGTACTCGGTGAGGATGCCTTGAACGCGCGGGACGCGAGTGGAACCACCGACTAGGACGATTTCGTTCACCTCTTCCTTTTTTCTGCCGGCGTCGGTGAGCACGCGCTTGACAGAGTCGAGGCAGCGTTGGAACGTCGGTTCGCACACCTTTTCGAATTGTTCACGGGTGACCTTCATGTTGATCTCAACCTCGCCGATGAAGCATTCAATGTTGGCGTGGTTGGCCACGGACAATTCACGCTTCGCCTTTTCGCACGCCGTGCGCAACTTGCGGAGCGCCTTGTCGTCGCCGGCGAAGATGTCAGAGCCGCGCTCCTTTTCAATTTCCTTTTGCGCGAAAGCGGCGAGCTGGGTGTCGAAATCTTCACCACCCAAGTGCGTATCACCGGCGGTAGAGAGCACTTCGAACACACCGTCTTGCAAGTTCAAGAGAGAGACATCGAAGGTACCACCACCGAGATCGAAGACCAAGATGCATTGGTTCTTGATGACTTCGCCGTCGGCGCCTTCGCGGCGATCGAGACCGTACGCGAGCGCGGCGGCGGTCGGCTCGTTGATGATACGCAAGACGTCGAGACCCGCAATGGCACCGGCATCCTTGGTTTGACGACGCTGGGCGTCGTTGAAGTAGGCCGGGACGGTGATGACAGCCTTGGTGATCGGCACGCCGAGCTGCGCCTCCGCCGTCGCCTTCATCTTTTGCAAAACCATGGCGGAGACTTGCTCCGGGGCAAAGTCCTTCTTCTCGCCGTTGACGTCGACGGAGATGACCGGCTTACCACCGTCGCCCTCGCGGACGTCGAACGGCATCAATTCGAGCTCTTCACCACACTCGCTGTATTGGCGACCGATGATGCGCTTGACGTTGAACAAGGTGTTCTTCGGGTTGATGGCGGCTTGGCGCTTGGCGGCGTCACCGACGAGACGGCCTTGCTCCGTGAACGCGACCCAAGACGGGGTGGTGCGGTCACCCTCGGCGTTCGTCAACACGTGCGCCTCACCGTTTCTCCACACGGACACGCACGAGTACGTCGTACCGAGATCGATACCGATGACGTGCTCGTCGAGCGAGACGTTGTCCATCTCGGCGGCGAGCTTGGCGGCTTCAATCTTCTGCTTTTGCGCCAACTTGGCCTCACCCAAACCTTCAATCAAGTTGTTGTTCTTCGGGTCAACCGTCAAACCGCGCTCGTACGCGCTCATGGCGTCGTGCAAGAAGCCCGCCTTGAAGAGCGCGAAACCGAGACGAGAGTAACCCTTGGCGAAATCCGGTCGCAACTCGATGCATCGTCGCGCGTCGGCGCACGCCTTGGAGTACTGGTCCAAGTTAGCGTAGCACGCGGAACGGTTCGAGTAAAAGATGTGATCGTACGGATCGCACTCGATCGCCTTGGTAAACTCCGCGGTGGCCGCGTAGTATCGAGCGGCGGCGAACGCGTTGTTCCCCGCGGCTTTATGCGTCGCCGCTTGCTTCTTCATCGCGGGCGTCACCTACGAGCGAGTCATCGCACACGCCACCAATCGTCAGTCTCACCATCCTCCTCACACGCGCTCCCCCCCCACTCCAGACATCCTTCCCACCCACGACCGTGCCTCCGCGCCCTTCGTCCCGCGCGCGCCGCGCCCGAGCCCTATCCGCGCGCCGCGCGCCTTTGTCATCCCCATCCCCTCGCCGTCTCTCTCGCCCACCTCTCACCACGACCTCCACCGCGCCCTTCGTCCCGCGCGCGACGCATCACCCCGCGTCATCCCGCGTCGCATCACCGCTTCATCGTCCCATCATCGCTTATCTCTCCGCGCGAGGACGACCGTCATCCGAGTCGAGATGATCGCGTCCCATCCGGACCGTCCGCGTCGATCGCGTCGTCGTCCCCTACGCGCCGCGCCTCGTCGCGATCGCGCACCTGAATGAGATCATCCTCGTCGTGGTGCACGACTTGGCTCTGCGTCTTGGCTCCCTTCTTACTCGGCGCCATTGTCGCGCGACGTCGATGTGTCGTCGACGACGACCCGGCGGCGGGGCGCCGCCACGACGGGGACGGGTCGGGATGGTGTGTGGTCGTGATGGTGTGGGTGGTGTTGATTGTAGTGGGGTTTGTGTCGTAGTATACGTATGGTTTTGAGTATGCGTGGAGACGTGTAAGGGGGGGGGTCTGGTGTTTTGATGGGTGTTCGGGGAGGTGGAGTAGGTCGTGTGGTCTCGTAGTGTACACGTGTATGTACTGGATGCGTGCGGATGCTGCTGATGATGATGATGATTCGCCCAGAGGACGACGCGCGCCGGTCCATGGCGTCGACGAATTCGTCCTCCGCGCGAACGGTGGACGTGCGCCCGGACGTCCCGTCGACCTCTCGGCATCGTCTCGCGAAGCGCGTCACCTTTGTGCGACACGCCGAGGGATACCACAATCTTCGATCGGCGCTGACGTTTGATTCGACGTATAACTCATCCATCAATTTCGACGCGCGTCTGACGCCTCGAGGGGAGAGGCAGTGCGCGACGTTGGCGACGAACGGTGAGGCATGGAGGGACGTCGCGCTCGTGGCGACGAGTCCGATGACGCGGTGCGTGCAGACGAGTCTGTTGGCGTTTCCGGAATTGGCGACGCGCGCGCGACGAGGCGAGGCGGCGTTTGTGGCGAACGAGGATCTGCGAGAGACGGCGAATTATTGGTGCGATCGACGACGGGAGACGGAGGAGTTGACGCGGGAGTTTGGAGACGTCGTTGATTTTTCGCGGTGTCCGGCGAGGGATGATTTGTGGGCGAGGTACGAGGCGATCGCGGGTCCACCGGATCGGTGGACGAAACATCGAGAGTCGTGCGATTTGTATTACGTGGCGGAACGAACTCGATCGTTTTTCGAGTGGTTGGCGACGCGGCCGGAGGAGAACGTCGTCGTGAGCACGCACTCGGCGCTCTTGAGGTGTCTGTTCAGTTACGGACATCCAGGAGGGGTGCGCGGGGCGCCCGAACAGATTTTCGATTCGGGAGGTGTGAAGGACACTTCTAAGGGTGTACCCGTGGTGAATTATTGCGGCGACGCCGCGTTCGAGGCGAAGATGCGCGCGGATTTTGATAATTGCGAGACGCGCACGTGCGTCGTCGATTTGTCGCCCCTCGTCGCGTGATTCCGACGAGCGCGAGGGCGACGCTAGTATTCTATTCTATTCTATTCTACGCATAGCACAGCACGGCACGGCACATTATATATACTGTATATATCATCTCTGAACTCTTCATGGAATAAGTAGTCATCAATCACAACAATCAAATGGCTAAATAAAAATGGTCCGTCACCGAGCGCGTCGTCGTCGTCGTCGTCGTCGTCGTCGTCAATCTCTAAACTTTTTGGGATTCAAGGTTAAAAACGGTTCGCACGCCTCCGCCGAATCCTCATCCATCGACGCATCTAATTCATCCACGGAATCGTACGTCGCACCGTTGGCGTCCCAATACCTCCAGCTCTGATCCAACACGTGCGACATCCGTCTCTCCTTGGCCGCCAAGTACCCTTTGCTGAACAAATTCGCCTTGACGACGCACGCGATGCGCCCGGTGATCTTTATACCCCCACACTCTAACTCACGAATCTTTCTCGGATTATTCGTCATCAATTGCACGCTTCGAACGTCGAGCTCGCGAAGCATATTCTCCACCGCGGTGTACTCGCGCGAGTCGTCCGGCAACCCCAATCTCCGGTTGGCGTCCACCGTGTCCAGCCCCTCCTCTTGCACCGCGTACGCCGCAATCTTATTCGCCAACCCGATCCCACGCCCCTCCTGTTGCAAATAACACACGATTCCCGGTCCGTTCTCCTTGATGTACTCCATCGCCATCTCCAATTGTTGTTTACAGTCGCACTTCATCGACCCGAGCACTTCGCTTGTGAAGCACGCGTCGTGCACGCGCACCGGAACATCCTCTCGTCCCTCAACCTCACCGTAGACAACGCACACCGGTTCCGTGACTTCACCCGTATTCGGGTTCACGTGTCTGTACGCCCGAACGCGATAAAATCCTCGATCCGTGGGTAATTTCGTCTCGGCGACGAACGTCGTCGCCGTCGTCGCGCCCGCGCCCGCGCGCCCGTCATCCTTCGGGGATTCATCGTCCCGCGACGACGATTCTTCCGACGACGCATCCCCGACCGACGCACCATCGATCGCACGATCCGAACCGTTCGTCGCGCGCACCCTCCTCGCCCGCGTCCGCGCGCCCGTCATCCTCGTCCTCGTCCTCGTCGTCCCCGTCCCCGTCGTCGTCATCGTCATCGGCATCGTCCCGTCGTCATCGCGCGCGCGCATTCGTCGTCCACGCCTCGCCCGACGTCCCCGACCGCTCGCGACCGTCTGCACGACCACCGCGCGCATGACGCGCACCGCCGACGACCGTCGACGTCTCTCGCGTCGCGGTCCGAGGGACGACCTCGGACCTCCCGTGTCGACACCCCTCTCGGCGCGCCTCCTCTCTCAACCCTACCTAAACCCTACCTAAACCCTCCATGCTGACCCATAACAGTCGCCGAAACCCGTGGAACGACGCGCTCGCTCCCGTGAGTCCCCCCCCTCGAAGGAGTGCTGACCCGTCGATCGGCACGAGACCGATGCCGATGGACGCGCGTCCGCGCCGAGGCCTGTATGGCGCAGTGGTAACGCGTGAGTCTTGTACCCACACCCGCGCACTCGTGAAAGAGTGCGACGCTTTGGACCGTTCGAGCGCCCGTCTCGACCGGCGCTCGACGACGCAAACTCAAGATCCCGTGTTCAATCCACGGTGCAGGCATTATTTT